>Ga0325414_1002137_pt1 | contig 19766 bp, 8 predicted proteins | sample PopdelMetagenome_8_FD_206183 | JGI IMG/M metagenome (GOLD analysis project Ga0325414, IMG submission 206183) | Populus deltoides microbial communities from Bellville, Georgia, United States - Leaf-PdKOR-R3 | ecosystem: Host-associated > Plants > Phyllosphere > Phylloplane/Leaf | place: USA... | reverse complement strand
GTGGATCTCATATCTTATTTCGCTATGCACAGCTCGGTTTCAGGGCCCACTGACGCAGCATCTAGTCATGCCACAACAAGACCCCTTTGACTTTAAAAAATACCCCGGAATTTTTTATAATTGTTCTGGTGGATGTTGCTTGAGATCAACGGCTGACCTGCGAGCAACCCGGATCGAACCACCCCTCGACGTGCAGTAGAGGAGGGGGGGGGGGAGCAGACTGTCCAGATTGAGCCACGTCATCAAGCCATTTGTATGTCATGTAACGCAGCGGTAACTTTTTTTTGGAATTGTCTTGTTAGCTGGAATATGCAAGTTGCTAACCTTAGAGGGAGCCAGCCTGGCAGATATATCTGTCATAAAATATAGCAGTCGGTTGGGTAACTAAGTGATATCAACATTTTGCCTCCACTATTTATTTATTAATTAATTTATTTTATTAATATGGACATGGAGGCTAGTTTATATATATTTTTATTAATTTTACGGGTTTTAAAATTATTAATAGTAAATTAAAAAAAATAAAATTAAAATTGAATGACCCCTGAGATTAAGGATTATTTATCTTTTATAGCATATGAAGCACGGAATTTATTAGGAAGGACATGTGCAATTGCGTCAACACGTTTTTTTATTTATTTATTCAGTGTTCAAATCATAATAATAAATTCGAAATCTGTACAGCTTGCATGTCACCGTACCGACTTTAATTCTTGAAAGTAGCCAATTAAAGGCCTTAAAAGTTAAAATCACAATTCACAAGCATGGATGACGATTGCATGCAATTGATGAGCAATATTCTCATAGGCCTGCGCACACCGCACAAAGTACCAGCACCCGCAAGCATCCAGTAGTAAAGAAGATGTAACAAATAAAAAATTAAAACAAAAATGTAGCTTTTTGTTGGTGGACCGTGGCCAATCAATCTCGCGGTAAATGTTATGAGCGAAGCACCGAATAGTGGTGGTCACTCTATATGCATGGCGTATGGTTCACTTTCCAATAGAAAATCTCGTCGGGCGTTCTGCATCAGCAAGGTAGTTAAGATGCACAATTAGCAGCCGTTCGATTTTCGATCTTATATAGATGAAGGGACGGTCCGTACACATTCGATACCCCTACCACATGATGTGAAGCGCGCGTAGAGATATGAAGCCTCGTAGCCATGCAGATCCAGCTCGTAGAATATCTGCCGCCTATCCATTACTGAATGTTACACACACACACACACATCATGTCTTGGGTTTAATTCATTAGATTTTAATAACCAATGGTTTAATTTTTAAGATTGAAATGGTTTTTTAAAATAATATTAAATATTTAAATCAAATGGGGAAGAATTCATATTTTATCACCCTATTTAAGTTAAACACAAGGTAATGAAATATAATATTGTAATTATTCAATCAACTTCATTTAATAATTTAAATTCTTAGGTTGATATTATTATTTTATAATATTTAACAATTCCTATTGGAGTCTTCAATTCAACTCAAATTAAATAAAGATCCATATGTTTCAATTTAATAAAACTTTAATAGTCCTTTTTTTTTATATTACCAAGTTACTTTAAAGCCTAACTTTATAGACTTGCTGACATAAATAGAAACAACCCAAGAAAGATAACATGAACAACTAATTTATAATTATATCAAACACGATACTACTCAAAAATTTTAATAAAAAATTTTATTATTGATTTTTTTTTCAAGTAGTTCATATTTTTAAGAAGCTTAAAACTTGTTGAATAGATCTAAAAACCGACCAAAAAGACTAAGAAATTTGAAAATACAACAAAAATCAATAAAATTCCTAATCAAACTAGGAAATTGAAAAATAAAAATGAAAAATAACAAAACTAGCTTGAATAACACCGTATAGGCCTAATTTAGAGGTCTCTCGAACCTCATTTGGTTACAACAAGTTAACCCCCTATTAAACTAGTCTTGTAAAGTCTTTTGGCAAAATTTAAGCACCATCTAACAATTGAATTGAAAGTTATGAAAGCTTTTATTAAGCCAATCACTTTACATAACCTAGACTTTTTCTTGGGCTTAGCCCTATCCCATCAGTCCATAAATTTTTCTTTAAGGCTATCCACATAGTCAAGTTATGGCAAATCCATAACTAACTTAGCATTACCATCTGCATCAACCTTTTGTGTTGAAAAGAACTCATTCTCGAGTTTTGATCATCTAACTGATTATGCTATCATTATTGTTGACCATTAAAAATGGTGTTAATGCCCTTGTCCTTCATTACTTCAAACACAACTAAATAGTTAGAAAACTCAAATAAAATAGGTTAAGAATCAATTTTCAAAACACTCTCAATCTTTACAGAACCATTTATAGTCACAAATGGCTTGTGCCACACCATACCCTTTTTGACATTATTCTGATTCTCCACATGCTCCTTCTCTTCCTCCTTATAAACTAGGTTAAAAATAATAAATTATTACCTTTTCTTGGTTCAACCTCGACAACTTTCCTCTTTTTTTTTATGTGCTAACACCACGCGAGTTCCTTTTATATTAAGGATGTACATGTTATGTTGCCTATCATGAATGATATTTATGTCATATTTCCATGTCTACTTGACGATAAATGAGATGCATTCATATAAATCACATTACACTAAATAATATCAAAATATCTCTTGCCTATAGTAATCATAACAAGACAACTTTTATCCATGATTACTTTGTTGTCTCGATTCAACCAATTCAGCTTATAGAGCCCGTAATGTTTTTCTGTCTAGAGCAATAACTTCTCTATTACCTAGTCTGACATCATGTTCTCATAGTTGTCGTTGTCAATTATCAGCTTATATATCTTGTTCTTGATGGTATAAGCTGAATGAAAAAGGCTAATGTATAGTCAATCCTTACCCGAATCACCCTTAGAAGTAAGTAAGCTATTTTGGATGACTAAATTAGCATCATCATCACCTTTTTAAACCTTCTCATGACTACCTAAATCATCATAAATAACATCACCTATCTCTTTGTCAGGTTCTTTTAACAATACAATCTTACCTTGATAACTTTCTAGCTCACAACACTTGAAAAATCGATGCCCTTGCTCACCTTATCGGAACACACTGAAATTTAAAACTAAATGTAGATATTTGACCTAAAGTCTTTTCAGCTGCTAATTTATAAATTTACAATTTTTATTTGCTAGTGCGCACCCCATATTATTCTAGCTAAATCAAAAGTCATATCTGTTAGTTACCTATTTGACCTATTATTTATTGGTAACTTGTTGCTCTATAATCAAAGCCCACTAATAGTTTTCTAAAACTATCCACAAAGACTATAAACACATCATATCCTAAAAGGATTCTTATAATTCATTTGGTACATAAAAAACAACTTCTTTTTTATTTTTAACAAATCATTCCTAGCCACCAATTGGTATAAATCATAAGCATATTCATCAACAATCATCCTATCTTGTCTCTATGTATGAAGTTGTTGGTACAAAGTTTAAGTGTACTCGAAAAAAAAAAGATTCTTCATCATCTTTCAATTACCAAGTTTCAGTTTACTCCATCTTTCTCGATACCTCTGCAATTGCCCCCACCATACAAAAACTTACCCCTTTAATTTAATGGCAATTATCTTCATTCTTATTAGCTCTAGGAATTCCTTATACTAAAATAACATATTTAATTCATTCAATCAATCAATAAACTCATTTGCATGCAAGGTTCTTGCAAACTCAAAAAGCTTTATTTGAACTTAAATCTCGATGATACATATTCTAATCAAGAGATTGTCTTCTCCACTCTTGTTTCTAAATAAGTTTTTAAAGATGGTCATAGATTTGTAATGGGTCATGTTTATCCATGTTCCTTATCTCCACTTATTAATGGGTCAATTTTGTCATCTATCTCTACATATCTTTTATCACTAGTTTATAAATGTCTATTTTTCAAGAAGAAACTTTCTCATCCCTTTTTATATAAGCATGTCTATTTTATGATCTTTTCTAGGTATGGTTATTTAACAACACTTAACAACTAAGCAATAGTAATCATTGGGCTCTGATATCAACTAATATAGATAAAAACAACATAAGAAAGACAACAAAAACAAGCATAGTATAATTATATTAAATAGGGTCACCACTAAAAAATCCTAATTCAAAATCTTATTATTTGAAATTTTTCTTTAAGTAGTGCATCTCTAAAAGGTTTACAACATTTTAAATAAACCTAAAACATAAACAAACTAGAAAATCTAAAAACAAAGGGAAAAAAAGGCAGTAAAAGTCCAAAATAAACTAGAAAATCATGAAAAAATAAGAGGAAAAATTATAAAACTAGCTTGAACATCACAATTGAGGCCTAATTTGGAGGTTTTATAGACCTCAACTGGTTATAGCGAGCCAACCCTCTTCAAGTAGTCAATTTCTCTAAGAGGTCTATAACTCATTAAATAAACCCAATAACTAACCTAAACAAACTAGGAAATTCAAAAATAAAAGGAAAAGGTATTAAAATTCTAAACAAACTAGGAAATTTATGAAAAAAATAAGAGGTAAAATAACAAAACTAGCTCGAACAACACCTTTTATGCTTAATTTGAAGGTCTTCAAAACTCGGTTGATTTCATTGAGCCAACTTCCTTATAAAACTACAATGTAAGGAAATGATTATGTTTTGGATATGTTAGGGAGTGTAGGTGGGAGGATAAAATACAATCATTTAGGCATGAGAGAGGGGCGACAAAGATAAAAAGGAAAAATAAGGTATTAGACATGTATGAAAACACCAAAATGACATTGTTTTAGTGTTAATTCTATCTCTGAACCTTTTATGGGTTTTTGGAGGCAAAATTATGATTTTGCTTTTTTGGAGCATACACTATTGTAACAGGCTAATTTTAGAGAAACAAATAGAATTATATCCCTATACATATAAAATATTGTTTTTGTATTTCAAAATTGAAACCCAAATTAAATTAATGATACAATTAATGTTTCTAATTTGATTAGGATTGAATTAAAATATTTAATTCATGATTTTGATTTTTACATAATCCTAATTGGATTAGGATTTAATTATTTTTTTAATTAAAATATTTTTAAAAATATTTTTATAAATAAAGAAAGTTTTTAAGTCGGAAAGTTTTATTTAATTGATCTTAATATATTTTAGGTTGTTAATAATAGTTTTAATATAATAAATATTCTTATTATGAAGAATAGTTTTTCAAAAAAATTGTATTAAATAAAATTTATTGAGTTTGAGAAATTATCAAATTGGATTTGATTTGAAATTTTTAAGTGTTAAAAATATTTTTTTAAAATTGCACATAAAGTCAATAATTAGAATTGAAGCATGTAATATATTTAATTATGCATATTAACATGTTCTTACATATGATAGATGATTTGGATATTAAAGACCAATGTTATTGTGTTTTTTATTGTTGAATGGTTGCAATATTAAATAGGTGTTGCGAGTCTTGCCTTTTCTCTGTTTTTCTTCTGGGGTTGTAAAATTTTTTATCATCTAATTCTCCTTGAACATAACTTAAGATTTGTTATACAATTATAGAAATATTATATAATTTATAAATATAGGAATTTAGAAAGGAAAATCTATTTTATAATTCAAGACGAAGAATAAATGTGCTTGCAAACACTTAAGAAGATTTACAACAACTACCTAAGTTTTGACCACCAAATTACCTTTGATGGCTCGATGGAGTTTGTTTAGATATGTCCATAGTCATCCAATTAGAATGACATGCTAGAGGTTTATGTTTATATATAATTGTTATGTATGATATATCACTAATACTATGGAATGAGACTTAATCAAAATAATAAATCCCTCATTAATATATTAAGTACATATTGAGAACATGATTTATTGCCTTCCAACTTTATATGCATAAAACTAGAGTTTTATTCATGGATAACTTGTTGAGCTACTTAAAGTTACTATTAATCAAATATGTCTAATACTATAAAATTTGTCTTACTTAACTAACTTATATAATTTCGATAAATTACTTATGATCATATAAGATTAAAGACAATAGTTAGATAAAACATATATGATATGTATAGACAAAGAATTGTCGCATAATTGATATAGGATTCATATAAAGATGTGATTAATAAGCTATGTTATCTACCTAATTTAATTTATTTTGATTTTTGAGTTAGTTAAGATCATATAAATTAAATGGGATCCTAGCCCAATAGAAGATCTAAATAAGATTTCATAAATTAATAGTAAGGGCAAATTGAGAAATAGTGGGAGATCAAATTATGATTAAAGACCTTATCTAAAGTTGGTTATAAATATTTATACATGAAACCAAAACTCATTATCTTTATATGAATCAGTTGATAAATTACCATCATTAAAATAAATATAGCCTTACATAACATATTTGATACTAATAAATTGACTAGACCAAAACGTCTTGGACTAGTGCTAAAATGTGAGAATTATTTTTAAACAAGAAAGAAGGTTATATGTTCTTAAAACTTATATTCCTCTTGTTTTTTATGAGGACACTAATGATGGAGTTATGACTAAATTTCAACGTCATCTTGATGATGATTAGTAGGCTATATATATATATATTAGCTAGCATGTCATTTGAACTTCAAACACAACATGAGAATATGAATGCCTATGTAAAAATTATGCATCTTAAAGAGTTGTTTGATATGACTAGATGAACGAAGAGGTATGATACCTCTAAGAAATTGTTCTGCTACAAGATGTTATACAAATAGTTTATATATACCTGATCTTGAATTGCCTAGGTTCAATAAAAATAGTAAGAAGAATATATTAGATAATCAATATCCATATTATTTATGGCATTATAAACTATGTTATATCAATAAAAAAAGAATCCCTAAGTTACATAAAAAAAGGAAATATTTGTTCCTTTTGATTATGAATCATATTAAACTTGTAAAACTTATTTATTGGATAAAATTACCAAAACACCATTTACTAGAAGAGAAAAAGATCTAATGAATTATTAGGTCCAATACATACAGATGTATATGGACTAATAATGATTTATATCATAAATGGATATACATGTTTCATAATTGATGACCATATTGGATATGGTCATGTGTATTTAATGAAAGTTTAAATAATTTGAAAGGTTAAAAGAGTTTAAAAATGAAATTGAAATACAAATTAGAAAGAGTATAAAGATTTTTTGATCGAATGAAGGCGATGAAATAATTCAGTCAATATTTTCAAGATTGTCTAAAAGTGAATGAGATTCTCTCACAATGAACATCTCTTAAAACACCATAATATAATGGGGGGTTTTTGAAATGAGAAATTGCACTTGTTGGACATGGTACGATCTATGATGAGCTATACAGACTTTTCACCTTTTTTCTAGGGTGGTGCCTTACAAACTATTTCTTATCTTTTGAAAAGAGTTCCATCAAAATCTATTGATAAGACTCCATATGAGACATGGATTGATAGGAGACCAATCTTATCGTACTTAAAGATTTGTGATGTGACATTTATATGAAGCGTGTTGTATCTGAAAAGTTATAAGCTAAGTCAGATAAATATAAGTTTATGAGATATAAAAAAAAAAACTATTGGATATTATTTATATCATCCCATTAAGAGAAAGTATTTCAAAACATGTTATATTATTAAAGAAAGAATTTGTTCTTGAAAAAAGCAGTGAAAGGTAAATAGTACTTGAAGAAGTTAAAAAACTACAAACTAAAATTCAAATAAAACCTAAGCTTGAGGTTATAATATTGAGTGTTCAGCCTAAAACTTAAGAAACATAAGAACTCCATAGATATAGTAAGACACGTCATGCATCAATGAGATATGAACTTCTTATGAAAGTTGAAATGATGAATTGCTTATACTTGATGAGCCTATAAATTATATGAAACCAATATCTGATATTGATTCTAGAAAATGGCTTAAGGTAATAAAATCTGAAATGGATTTCATGTATACCAATTAGGTATGGACTCTAGTTTATCCATTTGAAGGGATACAACTGTTGGATATAAGTAAGTCTTAAAAAAATAAACTGACATGAATGACAATATATAAACATACAAAGTTAGACTAGTTGTCAAATGTTACAGATAAAGAATAATAGGTTGACTTTGATTAAACCTTATTGTTGGTAACTATGTTAAAATCTATAAGGATTTTTCTTGCTATAGATGCATACCATGATTATGAGATTTGAAAAATAGATGTCAACACTATATTCCTAAATGAAAATCTTTAAAAAGATGTGTATGTGACACAACCTAAAGTTTTGAATTAAAAAATTTATCAATAAAGTATGCAAACTATGAAAACCCATTTATGGATTTAAACAAGCTTTTAAGGATTTAAATTTTTTATTTTGATGAGCTAATCAAACAGTTTGATTAATAAAAAGTGGAAGAGCCTTGTGTTTATAAAAAGGTTAGTGGGAGCGGAGTCAATTTTCTAATATTTTATGTAAATGACATTTCTTTACTCCAAATAGTAAAGATCTGGTTGTCCAATAATTTCTTTATGACGGATATAAAAGAGGCAACTTATATACTAGGAATAAAGATCTATAAAGTTAGATCTAAAAGGTTGCTTGGATTGTCCTAATCCATGTACATAGGTAAGATGCTAAAACAATTTAGTATGAAAGAATCCAAAAGAAAATACATATGTATTTCATATAAGATACGTCTCTCCAATGATATGTTTCCTAAAACATAAATTAAGAAAGATAGGATATAAATGATTTCATATACTTTGAATATAGGATCTATAATGTATGCAATACTATATAAAGAGCAAATGTGTTTTATGCTTTAAGTATAACAAGTAGATACCAATCTAATCCAGATGAAAAGTCAATAAAAGATAGTTAAAAATATTTTTTAGTACTCGAGAAGAACTAATAATATTTTTTTTTGGTCTATGGAGGAGATGAACTAGTAGTTCATGATTATTTGGATGCTAGTTTTTAATCACATATTGAAAATAGAAAATCAAGTCTAGTTATATTCTACTTTAAATAATGATGCCATGAGTTGGAAAAGTTCCAAATAAAAGATCAAAGTAAATTCTATAACTAAATTTGTGTACACCTTTACATTTGAGGAGAGAAAAGAGATTATTTGGATCAAGAAGTTCATCACTAAATTAGATATGGTTCCTAGCATTGTTGATCCAATAGCCTTATACTGTGATAATAATAAAGTCATTGCTTAAGCAAAGGAACTAAGGTCTCATAAATAATCTAAAAATATACATAGACAATTCCATTTAATTAGGGAATCATAAAAATGAAAGATGTAAAGATAAAGTGAGTACTATCTAAAGAGAATCTATAGAACCTTTTACTAACCACTATCCTAGTAAAAACATTATCATCAAAGAAAGTGATATGATATTTGATACATGCGTGATTAACTTTAGTGCAAATGGAAGATTGTTAGTGTATATGTCCTTTAACAAACTAGTTGTTTACACGTGACATTGACTTTATTCATGTAAACATATTTAATTCATAATAAAATCTTTATTTATCTTTAATATTCATCTAAAATTTTATTAATGAATCTAGAGTAAAGATAAAGTTTTAGGGACAAAAATGTCTTGCAAAGAAAATTATAAAGTTGTTATAATTATAGGATTGTTATTGCATCAAAGCATTATTCATAAATATTCTTGGTCAATGCTTTATTAAAAGTGGATGTTAATTAGAGTCATTAAGACATATACATCTTATGTTTTTTCTTTTATAAAAGCAAGGAACTATTTTCATAAGGTGAGGTATTAGGGAGACTTATAACTAATATATAGGTGCTTGATAGATGACATGTACACTAAACTAACTCGTATGAGAATCTCATATGAAAAGATTACATGTGTCTATGAAAAGGCTCACGTGATGATTACGTGAGTGATCCTTATACTTAAGATCACTAAGTTATCTTATTTAAGGAATGTTATACTTTGATCGAGTTACATGTTGTCTTGATCAAGAGTAACAAATAAACATATATTCGGTATAACATAAACTATATGAAGGTATTTGAGTAATCAAAAGAGAATTTTTCACACTAGGTGAATTAGAGAAAATATTATATTTGTTCTCAAATAGTATTAATTGTAAATCCCTGCGTAAAATGAAATGAAATTTGAAAAGAGTTTCAAATTTTATTCAAATAATCAATGATTATGGTGTTAAGATCAAACATGATTTGACAGGATAGACACACTCTATGCTATAATGTTTAAATTGGAACATTATTGATGAAGAGATAATAATTACACTAAAAAACTAGTCATTGAAATATTAAGTTAAACCACTAATGACTTTCCTAATATTTAAGGGGATCATGGAAAGTTGAAAGATATTGTACTTGATCTTCAAATATAAATCAATCAATTATTGAATTGATAAGAAATTAACTTGTTTATTTTCTTTAATCTTATTTTATTTAGGATTGTGATTTATATTAGGGTTAATGTATTAAGGAACCTAATGAGTCCACATATAAGAATCATTGATCAAAAATTAAAATGAGATGATTAATTAAGTGTGACTTGATTGTAAATAAGTTTTAAAAATTAAGGACTAGAATATCATTTATATTGGGAATTACAATTATAGACCTATAAAAATTAAGGAGGGACTGATTGAATAAATTTATAAAATTATCCTGAAATAATATATGTGATATTATTCAATGAGCAAATTGACATTTTTATATTTATAAGGTTTCTATATTTCCCTATAAATGGAAAATTATATCTTTTATTTTATGACTAGTACAACAATAAATAGTGCAGAACGAGTGAAAAATAGAAAAGAAAAGAGCTAACACTAAAAGGCATAGTAGTATTTTTCTCCTAAAAGGGTTTAAGAGATTTCTAACTGAGAGTTTGAATGGATTACCGTTAGGGGTCAAACACTTGGATGACTTGTGGTTTGCAATTACCCAACATTGAAGTAATTATTCAAAGTAAAAATAATAATTAAAACATATGATCTTTAGGTTATCTTTGTATAAATACTAAAAAATCCTAGATTATCTAACAGGATATTGGGACACCCATTTTTTTTTTAATTCACCGTTTTCACTAGGTATATACATTTCAGGAAACTTAACACACATATGGTTCAATATTAAGGTTATACTAGAAGAAAGTTATGTGTCTTTTATCTCTATATATGTGTGTGTGTGTGTGTGTGTGTGTGTGTGTTTATGTATGTATGTATATATTTATTTATTTTGATTTTTGTTTTTTCCTAGATTGATTTCTAGAAAATTATAGAAGGATATTTATTATATCATTTATTGAGATTTTATAATGACTTTGAATTTTAAAAAATATTTAATTTTATCCCATGAATTATATATGTTTTGAAAAGAAAATGATAGGATAATTAATTTTTTTTTGTTTTTATTTATTATATTTCTTTTAATGGAAATTAAATTGAATCCTACACTATCTTCACATTAATATCTAATTCGACACGAGTGAGACTGACCGAATTTTCTACAAAAGATAGTTTATCTAATCTTATATCTGAGCACGACCTAATCATTTCTTCTTTCAATTATCATCTTCCCATGGGCTTTATTTTATAGCATTATCTCTTTTTTTTTTTCTAAAACAATTAGGATAACACCAAAAATATAGAGAAAATTGGATTGTAGAGATATGCTTCAAAATATTTACCATACACAACATTTAAGCGATCATAAAGTTATAATTCGTTGAAAGCAGAATGAAAACTAAAAAAAATAACCTTGGACCTAAGAGATTCTAACTAATTAAGAGCTTGGTTGCACAAATAAAAAAGATAAATGAGCATGGTGCTAATAAAAATAATAAAATAAAATTGTAAATAGAAAAAAAGCTTTGTCAAAATGGTCTCAAATCTTAGATGTAGATTGACCAACACTTACATTATAGCAAGTAATCACACAAAGCTGCAAGTTTTAGGCAAATCAAGTATACAACGACGACAAATCATACAGACACGATCACACAAAAACTAAAATTAACCAAAAAAACCTCCATATAGTCCTTAACATATCAATTTTGCTAGTTATTTTAATTTTAGCAAATACAAAAAGGCTAGTATATTGCTAGCTTCATCATTAACCAAGCAATTCCTTGGAAAGCTTTTTATTTGAAAATAAATTAATATATTTTATATCGCTCTTGGCCCCTTATTATTAAAAAAAAGAAAATAAATAAAAACTCTTATAAACCCCAAAATCACATATCCCATGTATTATAAACAATGCATATGAAGATCATAAAGCCTTTTTGACACGTCAAGATTAAATATCTTCAACTAAATCTTGTCAATTAAGAGTATTTTAATTGATTTGATTTGATAAATCACATAAATCCCATGCTCATCACATAAACATAATAAGAAAACAAATCACAAGATTGATCAATGCAATTCACGAAAATATAAGTGAAGAATTTAAACAAAGAGATTAGGGGTTTAATTACCAAAAATAAAAAATGTAGGGACTGAATTATAGAAAGAGATAAGGATTAGGGACCAAAAAACACAAAAAGAAGTAAAAAATTTATTAATTTTGAAGTTCATATTCAATTATGCTATATCTTTATATAATAGGTCTTTTGGTTCTCAAATCAAGAATCTTTAACATTCAGCAAATTTATTAATGTTAAGGTTTAGGTTTAATTATTTTCTAGAATTGAGATTCTTTTCATATATTTATTAATTTTAAAGTTTATGTTCAATTCTTTAATAATTTGCTTTCATATACAAATAATATATTAATCACATTTTTAATTACCATAAATAAATGTCTCTCAATATAAATCTTACATGGAGCTCAAATGAACCAACATGTTATTCTTGTCCTCCATTTTTGTTACATAAAAAGATATGTACAACAATCATTTAGTCTTACTTGTTGATAAGTTCAAATTAATGGTTTTATAACACTTTTTAATATATTTTTAAGTGAAAATTCTTTAAAATTAAAATTTTGACAAACCAATTATAAACTTATACTAAGTTTTTTTTTTAATTTTAATTTGAGAGGATGAACATGATGAAATTTAAATTCATGATCATTTAATAAAAAAAAATTAATATCATATCATAAAAAATATTTTAATTTAAAAATTCAAGTTGTTGAATGGAAACTAAGAATGATTTATATTAAAGAAACCTAAAATTGTTTTTTAAAAAGTATCTCAACTCACAAATTATTTAGTCTTGGTTTTTTTTTTTATTGTAGCATGTGAGCAAGTTCATTATGAATTATAATAATAAAGTGATGATTTTGACCTTCATTTCAAAATCATTAAGCCTTGCATAAAGGGTAGGATAATTTTTTTCAAATGTTAAAAAAATCATTGACAAATTAGATGGGGGCAAGAAGGTCTTTACACATTTGTTTAGAATGGCTATAGGGGCTTTAAAGTCTTTTTATTCTTTTTAAATTGTAAAATTACTAATCTAACCTTGGTTACAAGAAAAAGAAAATAACATTAAGGGCTTTTTGATTTTTTACTTAATTTAAAAACATTTAAATTACTTTATTACCCTTCAAATTTTAAAAATTTGTCCTTCGGTATAGGGGTACTTTAGTCTTTTAAATTTGGTTATTTTTTCATTCTTAGGTTTCATTAGAGTCGTAAACAGCAGCCACAGGTTTCGAACCGCATATGTGGCGTCATTCGATGGCCAAAAGCCTGCTACTAGGAAAGCAACCGAAGCATCTTAGTGACCTCTCCATGCCTAGGTGGTTTGTGTGGTCTGATTGTATCTGGTTTGGTATGTATGGCTTTTTTTTCCTTTTTCCTCATTGATTTTCATGTTGGCCTTTCAAATTTTCAAAACAACTTTTCAATTTTATTTTTTTTTATATCATTATTCTTTTGATTACTATTTGTTTTACTTAAGATGATTTATGAAATTAGAATTTTTTTTCAATTCCATCCCTAATGGACTTTTTTCATCTGTCAGATTTAGTCCTTATTATTTTAATTGCGATTGTTTTATTTATGATGGTTTTAATTTTTTTTTTTTTACAATTTCATTATTCTTGAGTTCTTTTGCCTATCAAATTTGATCTTTTTTATTGCTATTTTTTTACATTAAAAAATGATATTTTTATGATTTCATTCTTCAACATTTATTTGCTTGGGTATTTAGTTTCTTGGTTGGGCACGAGTTTATAATTTAACATGTTGGGTTTACGAGGTTCACTCGGGTTTGCTTGGTTTTTTCCTCTTTTCTTTCAACTTATTTTTTTTTGGTTTCATCGTCCAACATTTTTTTCCGCTTTCTATGGGAGTTGTTTTGAAAATAACATGGGTTGCCTTTATTTTGTTTAGTCATTGATATTTTTAGCTTTTTTAAAAGGATTTTTTTATAATTAAATTAAATTAATTGATTTCATCATTCAACACTAAATTGGTTAAGTGTTGATCTTCTTAGTTGAGCTTTGATCTAGAATTTAAGAGATTGTAGGTATTAAAGATTAGTTCAGGTTTAAGAGGTTCATCTGAGGTTTTTTTAAGCTAATTTTTTTTTTCGATTTCATCCTTTAATATTTTTATGAGATTTTTTAGTTGTTTTGAAAATAAAATGGGTACCTCGGGTTTCTTTTTTAGGCCTTTGTTGAATTTAGCTTTTTAAAAGGATTTTTATTTTTAAATTAAATTAAATTAATTGACTAAGAATAAGTATTAAATATTTACTTTATAACGTTTTGTTCGTTTTCTTGGTCACTAAATATGAAATCTTTTAAATCTTTCTTGCTTGTTTTAAAATACTGATGTCGCATGAAATTTTTTACACCTATGCATCAAATCGTATTTAACTAGATTAATTATTTTGAAAAAACAAATTACAGGTTGGAATTTAATTGAAATTCGTATCCTAAACTGGAAAAAAAGTAACAAAAAACTTTAAGGAATATAATTATTGCATTTGATTTTTAAAAGAAATATATAAATTGCATCACTTGCTATTGTAATTTTCTGGAGAATGAGTTTCGTTAAGGATAGAACACACACCCACTATTATAAATTTAAAAAATAGTGATAGTTGGTTTTTTTTCCTTTTAATAATTAAAAAAAATATTTTTTATTTTCTTAAATCGGAAAAAAGAAACTTCGGAAACTATTTATTTGGCGTAACCTTTTACGACATTTTTTTTAATTGTTTTGGTACAATTATTTTGTGTGCATCATTCTACTTTGAACTTGTGGAGGTCTATTTATTTGGCGTCACCTTTTACGACATTTTTTAATTGTTTTGGTACAATTATGTTCATTTTTCAAAGCAATTATCGTATAGGATGATGCACACAAAATAATAATAATAATAATAATAATACTTGTTCTTCCGTGTGGATTTAGAATTAGCCGGTTTCTACCTTTTACTCCCAAAATGCAAAATTGACCGTTTCGTAATTCGCTTGCCGTGGCTAAATTGGAAAGCTCTTATCATCATTTTTTAAAAAAAACCTAACATTACTCTGAAGATTTTTTATTATTATTAATGTGAGTATTTGAGTTAATTTATGTGTCTCGATTAATTCCATGAGTTTTAAAATTAACAACCATATAAGTCTCCAATGATTCTAATGTTTGTGAGACTCGAACTGGTAATCTATATGGAGCAAATTTAGAGCCTGAACAGTTAAGTTACATCCTTTAGGGTCTGCTCCGATGGTTTACATGCTCCGGTTAACGCTATGTTCGATAAAATTTATTTTTAAAAGTATCTTTGAAATTAATTTTTATATGAAAATAATATTAAATTGATTTTTTATGTATTTTTTTATAGTTTTGATGTGCTAATAAAAAAATAAAATAAAAATATAAAAAAATTATTTTGATAAATTTTTAATTAAAACACACTTTTATAAAAATACTATGTACTGTGTTATTAAAAAAATTAATGTTTTGGATGGTTGTATTATTCATTTGCCAAACTTTTTTGAATTATCATTTATTATTATTATTATTATTATTGTCTACCAATTTTTTCAATTATTGTCAATTAAATGTGTCTTTAAAAAATTCACTTAATTTTTTTATGGAATTAATTGATCTATGCATTTTAATTTTTTTAAAAAATATAAAACTACTTGAAAATCCAAGAAAAAAACCCAAAAAACTTAATAAAACATTGAAGAACTTGAAAAAAGACAAAATTAAAAATCCTAGAAAATGATAATGCAGATTCTATTCAGATTAGACATATCCTATGAAAATCTTATTTAATCTTGTACACATATGAATCTACATCAAATACCAACCCAATTCATTTCTTTTTTCTCCCTTTCTGCTTCATTTTATCAAAGGCATCGAACTAAAAATTAAAAAAATATTTTATTATTAGTCATGAATTTGAATGTCAAATCAAGAAATAAAAATGAAAAAAAAAATCACTTATCAACAAAAGATTCCTCACAGCCTAACACATGAATAAAGAAAGGTCTCTTGTTCAACCAGTAAGAGTCCATCAAGACACCTAACCAACACTGACAGCTTATCAGGTAATAATACCTTCTCTTTCTCTTAGACTCTGTCTTTGTTGTTGAAGGTTGAAGGGAGGGATCATGGGGCGACAGAGCACCGTAGCTCCGCTCTTGGGCACTGGTGTCTCATCAACAAATTATCATATTTATGGCAAGAAGAATTGGAGTCGCAAAGCTTTGTGCTTCTTTCTTGCCTCCGTAACCATTATTACAAGTACTAACCACTCTCTCTCTGTATGTTTGTATGTTTGGTTTTTGTTCCTTCCATATATATATATATATATAAATGATAGTTGTTCAGAATTCATTCCATGTTCTGTGGGGTTTCCAGGATCATTGGAACCCACTCCATCCAATAATTTGTGCCAAGTCCAATCCTCCATCTAACAGCATGTTTAATCAGATTAGCAGAGCCAAAACAAGATAGTTGTTATGGGATTCACAGGATAAGTTATTATCCACGTTTAATTATAAAGAATCATTCATTTGGGCAAATATTGCAAGTGCTATGTTTTTGTTCTCACCATTTCCTTATCAGTTGCTGTCGAGATCTGTTAATTTTTATCTCATATTTTAATTATTTGTTGGAGCACGACTGCATGCCTTTCCTATAAGATGCAAAACGTTCAGATTATCATTTCTAGTGTTCATGAAAATGCTATAATTATCCAAGTTAATGCTACCTAAGCTTACTGTTTGCACTTCAGCTGTAGGCCTGCTAACTTTTGGAGCCCACTTCACTTATTGGGTACTGAGAGGAGGAAAAAACTACAGTGAGAGGATTGAAGTTAACAATGCTGAGATTGTCGAGTCAGAACAAGGTGTTGTTGCTGCTGATGATGCTCGGTGTTCTGAAATCGGTGCATCAATGCTTAGACAAGGTGGGCATGCTGTTGATGCTGCAGTGTCAACTGCTTTGTGCGTTGGTGTTGTTAATCCAGTGGGAAGTGGAATAGGAGGTGGAGCTTTCATGATTGTCAGGTCTTCATCTACTTCTAAAACTCAAGCTTATGACATGAGAGAAACTGCTCCCGGGGCAGCTTCACAGGTTCAAAGTCTTCTCTTTCACCTAAAATATCAGTACTTGCTAGCTTTTCTACATCACACTTTGTCCCAGTAAATCCGCTAGATCCTATCCATCAGGGAAAAAAAATAAAGAAAATCAACTAGAATTTTCTTCCATCAATTTTTTTTTTAATTTTGTTTACCAGGATTGCACGTTCATTGCCCATTTTGAAGGTCTGCTTATTCATCTTTTATGGTGTATTTGTCCATGAATAGAATATGTATGCAAACAACTTGAATAACAAGTATTCAGGTGCCCTGTCAATGGGAGTTCCCGGTGAGATTGCTGGCCTCCATGAAGCTTGGCTGCAACATGGGCGTTTGAATTGGAGGACTCTATTCCAACCTGCCATAAAACTTGCCAGGGATGGTTTTGTTGTTGCTCCCTATCTTGCATCTTCCATTGCTAAAAGTGCCGAAAAAATCATGAACGATCCTGGGTTGCAGCAAGTGTTCGCTCCGAATGGGAGGTTGTTACAAGCTGGTGATAAATGCACTAATCTGGAGCTAGCCCAAAGCCTGGAAGCAGTCGCAGAACAAGGCCCACAAGCCTTTTATAATGGCACTGTCGGTGAGAAATTTGTAAAAGATGTCAGAGATGCTGGTGGGATTCTAACGATGGAAGATCTAAAGAATTACAAGGTGGATATAATGGATGCCTTAGCTGCTAACGTTACGGGCTACACTATATATGGAATGCCACCTCCTTCAAGTGGAACACTCGGAATGTCTCTGGTGGGTTATATGTTTTCACTTATGAATGCATATTTGTGTCAATCAAGCATTTTGTTCTGTAAAATCAAGTGATCTTTTGGCTGTTCTGCTCTGGCTTTGAAGGACTGATGTCCAACAAAAGTAGGGCTAATTAGTGAGCTGACTTCAGGATATGGATATTTCATTTTACTCTGACTACATTACTGTTCATGGTTGTGAAGCTTTTGAATTATGTGGATTGGATTTCTCTAAATTCTGATGCAAAACAGGTCTTAAACATCCTAAGTAGTTATGGAAGTTCTAAAGCTGCAGAGGGAAATCTTGGTCTTCATCGCTTGATTGAAGCGATGAAGCACATGTTTGCCGTTCGAATGAACTTGGGGGACCCTGCTTTCATAAACACAACCAAATATATGTCCGAAATGCTTTCCCAATCTTACGCTGATAAAATACAGAAAATGATAGTGGACAATACCACATTCCCTCCAGAATATTACATGAATATGGAAAGGTATGTCTACTTGCTACTGATTATAAATAAAGCTTCACTGGTATCATTGTCACTGTGTCATGATTCTAAAGATTCCAGACCTTAATTAGTAGGTGGAGTCAGCTTAGAGATCATGGAACCAGCCACTTTTGCATTGTGGATGCAGAGAGAAATGCTGTATCAATGACAACAACAATAAATTATGGTTTTGGAGCTGGAGTTCTCTCGCCCTCTACTGGAATTTTGCTCAACAATGAGATGGGTGATTTCTCAGCACCCACAGAGATAACTCCTGACATGCTCCCTCCTGCTCCAGCAAATTTTATCGAACCCAACAAGAGACCTTTATCTTCCATGACTCCTATTATTGTCACCAAGGTTTGGCTTTATATATATATATATATATATATATATATATATATTACTCTCTACCAAGCTAGAAATTCGTGCAGCTCAACAGCAATAGTTTCGACCTCATTGGTCTTGAATCAGATGTATCGTCATCAATTTCATAAATCCTCTATAATTTCCTCATTTATTGTAATCTCACTTTTGTAAACTCCACAGGACAATCAGCTAGCTGGGGTCATGGGTGGTAGTGGCGGACTTTTCATCATTCCAGCGGTGATACAAGTCTTTCTTAATCATTTTGTCTCGAGGATGGAACCTTTAACTGCAGTCGAGAGTCCAAGGGTCTATCACAAGGTAGGAAACTTGCTTCAACAGTCAATTCATGTTTATCTTCTCTCTGGGTAAAATATGATATGCCGTCTAATACTTGGACAATTCATGTGATCTTATTTTGAGCAGTTAATTCCCAATACTGTATTGTACGAAAACTGGACAGTAATAGATGGCAAGCACATAGAACTTGCAGGGGACAGAAAAGCTTTCTTGGAGGAAAGGGGTCATCAGTTGCTGGCTCAGGCAGGGGGAGCTATTGTCCAGCTTGTTGT
>Ga0325414_1002135_pt1 | contig 19779 bp, 17 predicted proteins | sample PopdelMetagenome_8_FD_206183 | JGI IMG/M metagenome (GOLD analysis project Ga0325414, IMG submission 206183) | Populus deltoides microbial communities from Bellville, Georgia, United States - Leaf-PdKOR-R3 | ecosystem: Host-associated > Plants > Phyllosphere > Phylloplane/Leaf | place: USA... | reverse complement strand
CTTCTTGATCAATGCCTGCATCCACCATTGATCTCTACATGTAAGAGATCCTGAAAACAGCACGATAGTTCACAAAGATTTGAACCAGAAAGAACACTTTAGCACCAAAGCGGTGGAAGAACTAAAACATGCAAAAGCAAACATGTTGATAGACGCAGAAGATACATATCAGATCCTCAATAAATAAATAAAATCGACAATCTTTGACAAAGGCGGAGGGAAACGGAGCAGGTTGAGATGGATGCAAGGGGATATATTAATTCTGGCTTTCCATTCTATATCTAAATTTATTGATTTGGTGTCCCTGGTGTTGTATGGTATAACAAAATCTCTTATTTTTTTAAGGTTTTTTTAACTAGATAATATATAAGCTATAATTTAACAACAATCACTCACTTAATTTGTAATATTAGATTATAATCTAATCTTTTTTTTCGTATAAGCATTTCAAAACTTTTAAGAAATTATAATGATAAAAAAACTTAAATCGGGATTTCATTTAATAGAATTGAAAATATCACACACATGTTCCAATTAATCTAAAATAGAAATTCACTATTATTTTAACACTAATATGATTATGTGCTACTTCATAAATTTATAAACATTTACAAAAAATTTCAAACTTTTGTTAAAGCGGCACCATTATATATTCATGGTCTTAACTAGTAAAAGTTGGGTTCCGGATATTAGTAAGTTTAATTAAATGGTCTTTAATCTCATATTAGTAGAAGTGTTTCTAACTATATCTCTTGAAAGGCCTTTAATGAAAGGATATGTTAGATTATTGCATGATCTAACACGCATAATAGTAATTATCCCATCAGAAATTAACTGCACTATATATTCATGTCTTAAGTTGATATATCTAGATTTTCTATTGTAAATTTATCAAATGCCTTAGACATAGTTATTTGACAATCATAGTATAAGGAGATAGATGGCATCAGTTGTGACCACAACTTAATATTCAATAACATATTTCTTAACCATTCTGCCTCCTTATTTGTAGTTGCTAAAGCTATGAACTCGGATTCCATTGTAGAATGAGTTTTTTTCAAGTAACCAAGTATTATTGTAATTGTTTTCCAATGATCCTTACTAAGATTACTTGTGTATCTAGACAATTTACATACTATAAAAGCAATATCTAGTCTAGTACAATGCATAACATATATTAAGCTACCAATTACACTAGCATATTCAATTTGAACAATTGATCTACCAGTATTTTCTATCAACTTACAGGAAACATCATATGGAGTATTTGCTACTTTGATATTCAAATGATTAAATATATTTAAAACTTTATCAATATAATGAGATTGACAAAGAACAAAACTCCTACTATGTTTTCTTATTTTGATACCTAAAATTGTATCTACCTCATTTAAGTCTTTCATTTTGAATTTTAAGGTTAGATATTTTTTCGTATCATTAACAACTTTTAGTCAGTACTAATAATGAGCATGTCATCCACATAAAGACATATGATCACACCGAAATCATTTGTAAATTTAAAATAAATACGTTTATCAGCACTATTATATTTAAAATCATATTCTAAAATTACATAATCAAATTTTTCATGCCATTACTTAGATACTTGTTTCAATCCATATAGAGATTTAATCAATTTGCAGACTATATATTTGTTTCCTAGTAGAGCGAAACCCTCTAATTGTTCTATATAGACCTGCTAATCCAATTCTTCGTTGAGGAAAGTTGTCTTAACATTAATTTGATGTACATATAAACTATAGACTGATGATAAAGCCAAAAATATTCTTATAAATGTTATACGAGCCACCAGAGCACGTATATCAAAATAGCTTATTCCTTCCTTTTGTCTAAAGCCTTTGGCTACTAACCTTATTTGAAAAGTTTGAATTGATCCATCATTATTATATTTCTTTTGAAAACCCATTTACATCCAATTGCCTTGGAACCTGGAGGCAAATTAATAATAGTCCAAGTATTGTTATATAATATTGAGTCAATTTCATCATTAATTGGTTTTTTTTTTTTTTGAAAAAGCAACATCTTGAGACATCATTGCCTCTTTATATATTTTAGAGTCATCTTCAACTATTAATAAGATTAGTATCTTATTAAGCACATCAACCTTATTGCCTTCAACTAAGAAAACAATAGATTGTGAAGATATATAATTTAGATGTAAATTGTTTTCTTTTCTAGCACGTTAGCTTCTTTTAAGTTCAATGAAATCATCAATTTGAGTTCTTTTATTTCTATAATTTGGATTAAAACTTGCATTATTTATTGACTTTATTTCAATTTCAAAATTATTGATTCGTTCACTAATTGAATTGGAATCAGTTTGAAATTTATTTTAAATAAACTCAACATCTCTAGATTCCACTATTACATTAGAACTTGAATCCAATATTTTATACGCTTTTGAATTTTCAGCATAGCCAAGAAAATTCCCCTTTAAAGCTCTAGGTCCTAATTTATCCTTTTAGAATCCGAAGCTCTATAAAAGACAAGGCAACCCCAAACTCTAAGATAATTTAAGTATGGTTTTCTTTTCTTCCATAATTTGCATGAGAAAATTTTAATTTTCTAGAAGGAATTCTATTATGTATAGACAAACAGTGAGTAAAACTTTTCTTCCCCCCCCCCCCCCCAATAAACTAATAGGCAATTTGGCATTCATTAACATAGAGTTAAACATATCAACAAAGTTTTATTCTTTCTTTCTACTAAGTCATTTTGTTGGGGTGTATATGGTGCACTAGTTTGATGTATGATTTCATTTTCTTCACAAACTAAAGAAAATCCCATAGAAAAATACTCACCACCTTTATTACTCCTTAGAATTTTAATTTTCTTTCCCTTTTGATTTTCAACTTCTAATTTATAATTCTTAAACATTTGAAAAGCTTGATCTTTATGTTTCATTAAAAAAAAAATAAGTATACTTTGAAAATTCATAAATAAAAGTTATAAAATATCTATTTTCTCCCTTTTCAACTTTAAGAAAAGTCGTTTTCTAGTCATCTTTGCTTGAATGCAAATTTTACATGTTCTTTTATCTTTAATTTTATAGGAAATTAAATTATAATTAGCCATATATTTTAATGATCTGAAACTAATATGTGCCAAATGATCATGTCATAAAAATGAAGATAACTCAATCATATAAATAGAGAAATTAATATTATTATTAAAACTAAGTTTAAACATTCCATAACATGAATAACCCTTCCCTATAAATAGTTCATTTTTGGTCAGAATGATTTTATTAGACTCTAAAACAACCTTAGAACCCTTTTTACAAAGAAAATTTGCAGAGACACGATTTTCTTTGTATCTGGTACATGTAAGACATTGACCAACAACAATTTCTTTTCAGAAGTAAAATTTAGTTCAACATTTTCTTTTCCCATCACCTTTGCAACATTATAATTTTCCATTAGAACTTTTTATCTATCTTTTGCAACTTCATGATCTTTGAAATGGTTTTTATTGTTGCATACATGGATGGTTGCACTAGAATCATACCACCAGTCATTAGACATGGTACTTGCAGCTATATGAAGTATAGTAATCATTTCAATATGCAGCTTCGAAACCATTGCAATCAACTTAGTTTCATGTTCAACCATGTTTGTATTTTTTGAATTCTGGACATTACTAGGATTTTTTTGCTTCTGTTTCTTTTGAAACTTGCACCCAGGTTTGTAGTGCCCTTTATTGCCACAATTGTAACAGATCTTTCCTTTTTTGAATTGATTAGGTTGCTTGCATTTTTAAAGTTCTTTACTGCATCAGAAAATTTCCTCTTCTTTTAAACATTATGATTTCCTTCAATATAATTCACTTTTGTTGAAGATTCAGTGGTGAATTTCTTTACACGAATTCTAGTTTCCTTTTCAATCCGCAAGTGTTTTTGAATCTGTTCAAGAGAAAATTCTTTTGTGGTATATAATAACTTTTTCCTGTAATCATTCTAACTAGGAGGAAGTTTTGCAATTATTCATCCTACTTGTAATGCTTTAGAAACTTCCACTTTCAAGTATTTAGTTTTAGAAATCAAGACTTGTAACTTATGGACATAATCTATAACAGAAGCATTATCAATCATTAAAAATTCAAAATATTTCATAATAAAAAATTTATCCACACCTTGTCTTTTGTGTTGTATTTGTACTCTAGTGACTTCCACATTTTCTTTGAAGACTTTATGGATATAAAAAGATCATGCAGATGATCTGACAAATTATTGAGGATATGGCATCTACACAACAATTCATTTTCATCTCGTTTCTTATGCTCTACAGATGTAGATGTAGATGCATGAATTTTAGACAAATTTTGGATTAATGATGTAGGAGATCTTTAAAGTAGTCAATAGGAACATCATCTTGTCTTTCCAACATACAAAATTTGTTCCATCAAAACTATCCAGCTTCATATCCAGATTGAGATGGATGCAAGGGGCATGTTAAAGAACATGAAATTTAATATGGCTTCCTCAATGTCTTCTATAGAAGTTCTTTACCATTCTAGGACTGCAGATCTCCAAATATATGCATGTAATTTGACATAGCTTCCATCATGCTTTAGTAACCATTCATTTTTCCTAGCTATTCATTTATTTCATTATTGTATAAGTCACTTATCTGCCATGGTAATACATTATTAGTTTTGTTGGTATGCAAGTAAAAATCATGGACTATATACTTTACCATGAGGTTGTGTTCCTTTTTTTGTTATTGTTGTTCATTTAAAAAAGAGTTTTTTTTTTTAAGTTTAAGGTTGTTACACCTCTAATACCTTGAACATTTAAAACATTAAAATTATTATGAAAAAAAATATTATAGTCATGACACTTGTAAAATGATGCATCATATTATAAAACAAATTATAGCACAATAAAAAGATAAAATTTCTCAAACATTAATATGATTAAGTAACTTCAAGTTTTGAGTCATGCTTGAGATGCAAAGATTTTGAATGGTAAAGAGGGAAGAATGTTAGTTAGGTCTACAAATGCCATGATAAAATTGCCTTAAAGTTGAATGAATTTCATGCAAACATCAAGGTAAAGCATGATGAGATGTTGTTGAGCATATAGTTTTCAAATCTTGAAAAGTTTCTTTTGCTCCACTTTTCTGAAACACTATTTCCTATGATTCAATTTTTTTTTATCATCATCAGAAGATGCCCCTTGAAAATGTAAAGACCTTTCTTATGTTTTTCTTGGAAAATTCACTCTTTTTTTTTACTAAATTTGTGATCATTTTTCCTATGAAAGTTAAATGTTATTATGTTAGGTATAAGACCACTTAGATAAGTTAAAGAATTATGATAAAAGAGTGTTTACTATTCCAAACTTTTTATACCCTCAATGAAAATGATTATCACTAGGAAAAAATATCCAAGGGTTTAGGGTTTTGCAGTACTCCCTAAGCTGCTTGAATTTGCTTTTGGTTTTTCTTCTAACTATTGTTTGCATTGTGTAGGTAAAGGTATTGTTTAGAGAGACTAGCTCGAGAAAAAGTACACAGTTGGTTCAATTCCTAAGTGATTCAAGAATAGCTATAAAAAAGTTCACTATATATACTCGGCCATGTAAGATTGCAACCATCTTAATTGTTGATAAAGTCAATGAAGAAGTAACAGGTGTTATGAAAATAGTTCAAAATGTTTTATGAAGATATGAATGACTCTCTATGGATTATAAAGAACTTCGTCGAATCTAAATAGAGATGAGATCACATATGGGTGGTGCATGTGCACCCTCTTATTGGCCCCACAGTCCGAGGAACAACCAATCTCCTCCTCCTCCAGCACCGTCTCTATTCTAGTTTTATTGTATTTGAACGTATACAAATGTTTAAATTTATAATAAATATTTGATTTTTATATTAAGATAATTTATTTTTAAATATTTGAATTTTATATTAATTTATTTTTTAATTATTTTCTATTTCTATTCAATAGATTTTTTAAAATAAATTATTACGGATGGGGTTACCAACAGACTTATTTTGTCGGTATATTCCAAAGAGTTGGAAAAAAATTATAGCAAATGCCAATGCTACTATTAACTCACCAACAAAATTAGTTCATCGGTATCATTTCATTAGTATATTCCAAATAGTTGGAAAAGAATTATTGCAAATATCACTACAACTATTAACTTACCGACAAAATTACATACAGTTCTCCTGTCGGTGATATACTAAATAGTACTGAGGGAATTATCAATGGAATGAAGTGGGTAATTTTGTTTTTGGCGTGTATGGTCCGTCTATAAAGCCATCGGTAAATTTATTAATGACGGACTTACTGACAGACCAAAAACTACCAACGATCCCATCAGTAAAATAATCATAGATAGATTGTTAGTGTAAATACCGATAAAAAATTTTATCTATAAAATTGTTAAATCTGGTAATGAGTTATGTCTCATCCAATATTTTAATCCACACAGCAATTGGAATAAGGACGATAATGAAATGAATAATAGGATTCTTGGATTGTCAATGAGCTTAATTAAGTATCATCTCCAATACCAATTGTTTAGAATGTGCTTTTACCAAATAGTATAAAGGTAGAATCGAGAGAACAAAGGTTAGGAGTCCTTTTTCAACAAAAAAGTGCATGAAGTTCAAAAGGATCAATAACTCACCAAGTAAGAATATGTTAAGCATTAAAGCAAAAGGTAATTTGGAAAGAGCAACTGAACTATAATTGCATTGGAGTTTACAATTGCCTTTGAAAACAACCAACTTAACCAAAGAGTTGTAGAAGGGTAAAATTTAATAAGATCACTTGAGAATCAACTAAACCATAATGATCTATGTTGTTACCCACTTTTAACCCCATAAAAAATCAAGAAATGAAAAAAGAAAAATAGAAAAAGAAAATCTAAAATATAAATGGATATACATGAAGAAAGCCTAGAAGACTGTCCAAATTGGTGATGAAAGACCAAAATCACAAGTGGAAAAGTTGGAGGACCAACATATAAGATTAACAAAATTGGCAACCTAATTCTAATTGATAAAGGGCCTATTTGGTGAAAATATTTTTATTTTAGGTAAAAAAAATATAAATTTGGATAGGTAAGGACTTAATAAGAATTTTGGAAGGCTTAATTATTTTTTTTTGAGGACTTGATTGCAAGAAAAATTAATATTTAAAGTCAATTTAAGCTTTAATTAGAAGAAATTAAAGTTTGGAGGTCAATTTGCAATTTTAAAGAGTTAATTTGGTCAAATCATGTGCTTTATTATATAAATATTGAAGTTTAATAGGCAATTAGAGACTTGATTGAAGAAATACAAAACCAATGATCAAACGGGAAAAAAAAAACGAGTAATTGTAGGGGCTGGAATTAACCAAATCACGAGCTAAATTAAATAAAAATAAAAGTTTAATGGTCATTTAAGGGTCCAAATGCACAAATAAAAAACCAATGACTAAAATGAAATGATGCTAAACTTTGGGGCTAACAATTGAGTTTGGCAGAGGTGAAATTGCATGAAATTAAGAGTTTGAGAGGCAATACGGGTGCAATCAAAAGCAATTGAAAAAATAAGGACTAAAATGAAATCTATCAAATTCCAAATTAAAAACCCTAATTTCTATGGTTTAACCTAGATGACATGTCATTTAACCATTGTTTAGCTTCTTCTTGGACAAATCAGGAGCTAAATTGAATAAAAATAAAAGTTTGATGGTCAATTAAAGGTCTAAATGCACAATAAAAAACCAAGGACTAAGATGAAAATGACGCTAAACTTTGGGGCTAATGATTGAGTTTGGCAGAGGTGAAATTGCATGAAATTAAGAGTTTGGGAGGCAATAACAGGTGCAATCAAAAGCAATTGAAAAAATAAGGACTAAAATGAAATCTCTCAAATCCCAAATTAAAAACCCTAATTTCTATGGTTTAACCTAGACAACATGTCATTTAACCACTATTTAGCTTCTTCTTGAACAATTTTGATTGATCGAGTATGCACTTTCAAGCAAATGAATATGACATTTCCGACCACCTTTAGGGCTGTAATCACCACCATTCAACTGAGAGACACCCTTCTTACAAAGATCAACTACTTCCATCAAACATTTATATCTTATTTTCTTCAACAAACTTAACAACATGTCCTCGATCAGTCATCACTGTATTTTCAAATTATAAGTTGATCGGGTTGGCATTTTCAAATGAATGAATGTGGAGCTATAAACCTTCAAATTTAGTAAGGTTGGATCCAAACAAAAGGTGTGCACCCCCTCTACCAAGATCAAGTGGTCTTATTAATGATTTCTTATCAAAGGTTGGTCATGTTTCTCTTAAGATCAAAAGGTCAAAAATAAGCTCGTTGGTCTCCAAGTTTAGAAAACCACCAAAACCTCAAAAAGCTAAGTTTGTTGCAAAACCACCATTGAAAAACCAGCATAGGTATAGAGTTCATAGATTTAATCAATTTATGTTTGAACCCATCAAAAACCCTAGCAAAACCCTATAAACACCCCCTGGAAAATCAGAGCAAAAAAAAGAGAAAAAAGACGAGGAAAAGATTGATAAAAGAACTCTAATGTGTGAAGGTTTAAGAGCCTAACACAAGAATTTCCTTAACTTTAAGAGAAAGTTACAAACTTGGAAAAGAAGGAATCAAATGGCAACAACCATTGTTTAAGCTTGAAGTTGGAATTTAATGCATGTTTGTGATGATTTGATGTTTTTTGTTTGTTTTTTGGATTCAACTATGCTAGGTGTTGGTAATGTGGTTTGTGAGGACTACAAGCAGCATGTTTAAAGGCCTAGAAGGTCAAATCTAGGTTTTGACATTAGTTCTTCAATTTCTTGAAATTTTCCAAATTCTGGGTGTATGTTCTTCGTATGAAAGTTTCCTTGGCCTCTTGTTTTTGAGCTATTACAGGTTAATTATTGGCACAGACATGTTAGTCTGTCATTTTTAGCAAATAATCTAGGGTTAAAAGGCATCAATAACACGTACTCATGTATTTAGATTCTAGGGTTCTTTCAATTGCCCAAATACATTTTGATCAAATCATGGCTTTTGAGTGTTAATTGAAGAAAATGGATGCTTGATTCTTCATCTACACATGATTACGAGCAAAACCTTGCTCTTGATTGCACGAAAACTTGTATGGTTAGTGATTTGTTTGTTGGGTTTTAGTTTGAATGTTCATCGTGTTCTTCATGTTCTTAATGTTTGATTTGTTTTTGTTAGAAAAATTTATGTTTTTTTTGTTTGTTTTTTAGTTTTGATTTGATTTAGTTTAATTATTTGTTTTCATTTAGTTTTGGGTCAAACCATAGTTTTTTATCTGGTTCTAGGTTGAACTAGTGTTTTCGAGTCAACCTGATTGGTTTTGTTTTAGGTCAGGTATCAAGAGTTTGTTTGGTTGGTTACTTTTTTTTGTTAAGGAATTAAGACCTGAGGGGTTGTTTGGCAAACACACCCTTAGACCTATCCTGACAGTTTTATTTTGAATAAAAATAGTTTTTTTTTCCAAACAAACCTGAAATAAATTTTTAAAAAAATTCTAAAAAATTCCAGGGACCAATTTAAAATTACTTATGGGTCCTTTGCATGTTTTTTCAATAATTTTATTTAATATCAGGGTTATAGACTTATATAGTAACATGCTGACATAGTATTAAAATACTTATTTTTCGTTAAAATCTAAAACATTTTCAAAATTTATAAAAAAAATATTCTCATTGAAAAAAAAATACAAATATATGTTTTATTTGGTGTGCATAGATCCAAGTCTCTCAAAAAATTAAAAATTATATTTTGGCTTAAAAAATATAAAATAATATAAATGGTATGATTTAGTATTTTTTTTTATACATAAAATTTCAAAAAATATATTTGCATGCATTTTTGTTTATTTAAAACTAATTTATTGAATTCATGAAAACTTAACCAATATTTTAGAAATCCTAAAATTTTAATTCATGAGAATTAATGGTTCACATTCTTGTATAAATGTAGGACCTATAAATAGGTTGATATTTAAATATTAGAAGTTGACTATAAAATTTCCATAATTATTTCAGGTATTCATCTATTTTAATTAGGAGTATTTTTCACCACAATATACGAGTTATGAAAAACTTTTTCTTCTTCTAAGATAGGTGAACCTTGTCAAGGCACCTAGATGGACTCTTCCCATAAAAATTTATGTGGGCATACGATCCCATAATGAATTTAAAATGCTAGATTTACTCATAAAAATTAAATTTTATTCTAAGTCATAGATGAACCATCAATTAGAAACTCATCAATACATTTAAGCCACATCTAGACAACACAATGCAGGTTACCTTAAGTAAGAAGTGTTAGGGGTGCTAATACTTTTTCTAGTCACAACCAATCCTTCACCCTAGAATTTCATATAAGATCAGTCCATTTAGGTCTCTTAGTGACCCTGAACCAAACAACTAGGTGATGACTTATTGACCCCGACATCCTGCCATGTCGCGCACGCATGCGACAAAATGAAGAATTCACTAGGAACTTTTTTGTTTTTAACAAAACTAGGCTTTATATGTTTTATATGGTTTAATTGATTTGATATGTTTAAACTTTATTTACTTATTTCCGTTTTAGCATGCTTTACCCTGCTTATGCATGTATGTTGGATATGGATGAATATCTTCATACATTACTAGTCTATTTATGATATATCGCTTTGGAATGCACACACATGGAAGCTTTATGTTAGGTGGGGGAGTAGCAGCTTAACATATGACTTTCATTTAGGTTTTAAGTTCGTGAAACCAACCGACTCTTTACCGAGTGCTTAGACTAGTAGTGATTGGTATATGTACCATTTCATTACCTACTAAACCCGTATATTACCTTCACAAAGGTAATCATTGAGACAACAAGAGACCTTTAAAGACTAGATAGTGCCTACCTTAATGTCTCGCATAAAAAAACATAGAACCTGCCTGTAGGATGTATGCTCCATAAATAATCATTATTGCATTAAGACATACTTAACCCTAAAAAGCATTTTGAATTGCAAGATTTAAGGTTGATAACATGACCACCATTAAAGAGATGACCTCTGTTGAATATGAGTTGGATTATAAATCCCTACAACTGTTAGAAACGGGATTGTCTGAGACTAAATGATAGTAAATTACCACCCATCAGAAATGTGAGTTGCTCTGGAAATGACTTGAAGAAGCTCATCTCATACATGAAAAGCATTCATATGGATGAATTTTTAAAGAAATATGGAAGAATAGTGAAAATTACGAATGTCTCTGTAAATAATTCAGCAATTAAAGCCTTGATGTATTTTTAGGACCTCGAGTACCAGTGCTTCATTTTAGGAATGTAGACATATGTCCTACTTTGAAAGAATATGGTTTACTAACCGAATTCCCTCAAAATCTATATAAAGTCTACTTCCACCAAAGACGCGACAAAATGATAACTTAATTGGCTTAATTGATCAAAGTTTCAAATCTCCATAAGATATTGGAGAAAAGTGCTACTAGTCTAAAGTGGAAGATGATCGAAAAGGTATTCAAAAGTTGGAAGAATGACTCTAGATTTGTTGAAGAAAAAAGGTAGAATACTTGTTTTAGGAATCTTCAGGTTGGTGTTATTTCCAAACCTTTCTAGAATAATCAGTTTAGAGGTGATTACGACGTTTATTACATATTAAAACACTTAGATAAATCCAACTGTGGTGATATTAGCATAAATTATCTTAACACTCACATATTGTAGGAGGGTTGTCAAGGGATCAATGAGATGTTGTGAACAGTTGTTATATATATGGCTGATTAGTCATATAGAAACCAAGAAGCCAATATTTAACAACTGGTGGTTTAATAAAAAACCATTAGAGATAGTTAAAGAAGAGGAATGAAAGGACCTAAGCGAGGAAAACTAGAACATAAAGTGAAGTGGAAAGGAATATCTGAAATGGAAAGCCTCATGGATGAGACCAACAAATTGCTTGATGAGTTATGGGCATAAACGATGGGTGCCTCTGAAGCGAGTGACTAGATATGTCAGTTATGCTCCTATTTTGGTTGTGAGGCAACTTGGAGGTGTACAACATGTGCCAAAAAAAAATAGGTTCTTCCAATTCTCTAGGTTATTCAAGGATCAATCTGTTTTGGAAATCGTAGTGGAAAGCAGGATTAAGCAGTATGAAAGGCTATACAAGAAGCATTTGATGCTGGAAAGTGAGCTTACTGAAGCAAAAACCAAATGAAAGGCTTTCGGGGTCTTTAAAACTAATTTGGATAAAATGAGAGATGAGATTGGAAGGAATGTCCACCAATATGAACAAAGCATGGCTGAGACTAATGCTTTTCTTAGATACATAGAAAACAAAGGCTTTGTCTTTCTCCCTGTAACGATGATGATGAGTAGACTAGCTTTCAAATGTAAAAGTTTTCATCAAGTATTAATGAAAAAGGCTTAGACTCAACCTTTTGAGCAATATCACTTTATGATGAGTGTATTCTTATTAAGCATTAGCATGGATTAAATTGTTTCGAAATTATAAAAGGCTCAGAACCCTGTCCTTTTAAAAAGGAATGGTGGCCATATATCAGCTCGAGGTGTAACTAATCTATATCCAACATACATCATCATACATCCATATGTATTATTGTTATCCAATTTTTGACCTTTTTTTTACTTTTTTGAAAAAACCAACAAAAACCTAAAAAATATGTTTCTTGACGCATTTGTATAATTTTCAACGTCTTTTTCAAAGAATTTAAAACAAAAAACAATATTTACTTTCAAAGCATGTAGTTGTTAACACGTTTTTTTAGTCAATGTTTTGTTGTCATTTAAAAAAAATTAAAATATAAAAAATAAGAAAAATGAAAATATAATAAACGGGCAAAGGGATCAAAAGTTCAAATGGAAGAAAATGAGGGACCAAATAAAATTTAGATTGCTTGGGGACCAAGCAATTTAGAGGAAGAAACCAAAAAAATTTACTTACAAACAGGTGGTTATACACACCTAAAACAGATGAGCAAATTTTATGAAGAAGAGCCATAAAAAAATAACCTAAGAGGGAGAAAAAAAAGTAAAACAAAATAAAAACCAAAAACAAGATCTTTCCCACATACACAAAATATGTAGCCCTCAATAAACCTAAACTTAGCTGACACACCCAAAGAAAAGATGACACGATCGAAGAGTTGATGTCTTCTCCTAAGTATAGGAGTGTCGAAGTAATAAATAACCCAGCAAGACCGGGGTTGAACCATAAGGAGGTTAAAAGTATAAACTATAAATAAAGAAATAGATAATAACGGAAAAGAAGTTGAAGAGAGTTTTGAGATGTGATATTGATATAAGGATTTAAACAAGAATAAAATAATTGTCAAGATTAGAGGATCCACTAATGATATTTCAAACAAGTATAACATAAACTCTTTGTATTACTCAACTGGAAACCACACACAAAAGAGGTTCCAATCGGATTATAAATTGTTAACATGATTACATTAGTTAACTTATTTGAATAATGCTAATACTTGTAAATGTTGTCAGGCATTCATGATTATAACTTATGTTAACAACAAATCAAGTTCCTTTCATAGCACAGGTGTCGGTTATACCAAACAATTGGGCTATGAAACTACCAAGTATTTGTTGTACCAAGGGTTATACAACATAAATCTAGATTAACCATTTAACAAGCAAAGTATTAAGAGTAAACAAGATAACAAATACAAAACATGTTAATATCAAACATTAAAGTCTATATTGAGTTTATACTATATTTATTCTTACACCATTAGTGTAACCTTTTCACCTTGACATAATAAATTTAGCTAAATATAATGAAAGAGAGAAACATAAATAAACAAGATAAGAACATAAATAAGATATACGTTAACTAAGTAAAGGAAAGGAAATGAAAAGCATAAACAAGAGATTAATATAAACAAAACTTAAGCATTATAAAAATATAAAGAGAGAGAGCAAGAACATGATCTTGATCTGAAAACCAAGATGCCTAAATGTATGGCAAATGTCTCTTTTTATAGGCCAAAATTCAGAATTATTGATTTGATGACTAATTGTTGAGTGGGTGGCCACATCTTGACTTGGTGACAATCTTTATCTTCTTGTCTGAACAAAATGTCATTACTAACATCAGAATTCAAATAGATAGTCTTCATAAAAGTTCTAGGAAATTGTCTCAGCTTTCCAACAAAATAAGAACTGGTGCATTTGGACTTCTAAAACTCGAGATATGGTCTGAACACTGAATAGTGTCTGGTTGCAGGACACATTTCAACTTCTCCGTTGTTGCTACAATTTGAACTTGAAAACAGCCTTTTTTTAATATTGGACTCTTCATGAAAGTTTTAGGCTTATGTCTTAGCTTTCTATCCATATAAACCAGACCTAAATCCAAGTTCTACAGCTCTAGTTATGATCCAATAACCGAATGGTGTTCCAGTTTGGACTGAACCAGCATCTCTTTTCTAAGCTTAGCCCTCTCTTTGTCTTCTCAATTTCAGTAGTTAAACTCATCAATCAATCCTTTTATTTATGTGATAGGCCTACATTTAAGATAAATATTTACCATAAATTAAAGGTATCTTATATTATCAGACATATTATTACAAAACATGCTCTAGTTAAAGAGTTATTGATATTTCAAGTGCAAAATTATGATATAAAACCTTGATAAAATTGCACTTTTAGGTACTAATCACACCCCCAACCAGCTTATTACTAGTTCCTAGTAATCAAAGCGTTAAAATAGAAAAACAATTTGCAAGTTCCACAAAGCAAGGCATTCATCATTCAACTTCCATTAATCTATCCAAATAAACAAACTCTCATTAAATTTATATATCTGCTTCATACTTCTTAAACAAGATATTAAACCTTCCTTTCAACACATAATTATGGGGCTTTACTTATAAGAAAACATTACTTATTATAAAAACATGCTCTAGTTAAGGAGTTATTAATACTTCAAGTGCAAAATGATGATAAGACAACCACTATGACTCTTAATTTCTACCTTTCACCATTATTGATCACAAAACTCAAAACAACAACCTATTTTCCATTTTTGTCATCACAGACTCTACTGCCACCCAACTCCTACCTTCACCGATCACCACCATTTTCTTTCACTAGCAGCAATGCTGCTATCATCAACCCCCACATGTGGTGCCTTTGTTTCTTCTTCATTGTCTAACAACATAAAAAACCAACCGATCCAACCATCCACTTCTAGTTGTGAATCAACTACGGTCAATGCCATCAGCTCTCCATCCCTATAGTGGTTAAGACACGTTAACTTCTTCTTCCTTTTAGTTTTCACCATCCATAACAGCTACACCATAGCCTAACTAACCCTTCTTTTCTTTTGCAAGCCCGACAATCAGTCTTCTAAGCCACCACTGCTATAATTGACAACAATAACACCCAGCATGGTGACCAATAGCCTTAAATCCAGTCATCAGTTATGGTGTAGAGAGAGAAATTAATGAACTAATAGAGAGAAGAAAATAAAAATTGAATGTGTTGTGTGATTTTCTTTCTTTTTGCAAGTGAAGTTGTATTTCACTGCTAATATAAACATGAAAAGGAAGAGGAGAGTTACCTAATCCACTAGTTTTTGTCCTCCTAACATTGATGCTGAGTAGGACCACGTTCCACCAGTGGCGGTGGCATATTGGACTTACACGCACAACTATTTTGACAGTATTCCTGCATATCCAGTGTCTTTAGAGTTACCAAATAGGATTTGAAACAACAAATCCAATCAAATCTTAAACACATAACATACAAAAAATGTTCTCCCAACCAAAAAACAAGATTCACGAAGCCTCGTGTCCTATAAAAAAAAAAGGCATTCAAAGTTTCACGCAACACATGTATGATTTAAACATATAACTATATAAAAAAAAATGAGAATCCATCATAAGGAACACATAAAAGCAGACAGGGTGAACAAAGAACTTTATAAAAGAAAGTCCACATACCTACAAAGACAATGAGATGGCTTGTTGATGATATCTTTATAAAAAACAAACCCAGCCAACCATCCTCCCAAAAGCAAGAATCCAAACATACAAAGAAAACAACTAAAAGCAAAAAAAAAAAAAACACCAAAGTATAAGCAAAGGCCAAAACAAACATAAAGCTAAAAACACCTAAAAAAATCTGAATGAATATTGACAAAATTCATAGCCAAATCCTAGAAGCCAAACAAGCAAAGCCCAAGCAAAAACACCTATATACCCTACAAACCCAATCCCAACGAAGTGAAATAAAACAATAAAAAAAGCAACAACAATTTTTTAAAAAAACCAATATCACAATCAAGCCAATAAAAAAAATGTTATTATATTCTAAGAAACAACAATTGTAGCAGAAAGTGCACACACCAAACCAAAAACCAAATAGAGACTTATCTCATAAAAATTAGATGAAACCAGAGGAGGGGAAAGAGAGAAACCGGAGAAAAAAGTCCAACCAAGTCATCTGTAGCCCACCAAGCATCAAATCCATACACACGATACCCACTATCGCAATGAACAGGGATAAGCTTAGTACATTGCAAGTGGGTGTGCATATAATTCACAATGATGCACCTTCACTGATCGATGAAGGAGAAGCCCCATATACGCCAGCCATAACCCAGCTATCCCTACCCGACCTAGTCATGCTAGAAAGTAATCAAACATAGAAGCAACACCAACTCTTGACAGTCACCTTTCAACATGACCTAATGTTAAATTGCACTAGAAAAAATCAATTATAACACACCATGAAGCCTTGGGAGTCGTGAAGAAAGGTTGGATTCAACACTAATTCATGTGAGAAGGCAGGTGAAAAAACAAGCAAAATAACAATAAAAATTGTGTGAATCCACAATGAATTCATTCACAGTTCATAGTTTTTCATCGAGGACTCAGTTTTTTTCTTATAATGTTGTAAAAACTAGGCAATAGATCGGATGGAAAGCTGTTTTTCATTCTTGTTTAAACGTGTACATCTTTTCCTTACAACTCATATAACAAACATTTGAATTAAACTTTTCAAGTTTTGTTGCTCCTCATCTATTGCATGATTCAAATGCTCCAATACATCCCTTTAATCGAAGGGGAAACTCCTTCATATGAATGTTGCTTCATAACAAATAAAAACAAGAAACAACCAATAATTTTATAAATAGATCTACTAGTTGATCTCGTGTAAACAAAAAAGATACTTGAAGCTATTTTTGCTATTTTTGGAGAACCTGATCAAGAACATAGTAAAAATCAATTTCAATATGCTTCATACATGCATGGAAAACATGACTTGAAGATAAATACATTGCTCCAAAATTGTCACGCCAAAGTGTTAGACACTTACGCAATGGAAAATAAAGAATGGATAGTAGTGACTGAAGCCATTGAATTTATGCTCCTGTGTTGGATAATAACTTGGACTTTAATTTTGCACTTCTTCGATCCATTATTTAATGCTACTTGCAGCTCCATGAGATGAGGTTTTTTTTTTTCATGAAACAAATAATAAGCAATATCAACACCACAATGATCATCGTTATCCCTAACCCAATCATGGGCATCGCTATAGCCATGAAGAGAATGTTCAGATTGACTCGTAATCTGCAAGGCAAATGAGATTTTATCTTTGAAGTTTTGAAGGATTCGTTTTATGGCTTGCTAATGTGGAACTCGAGGTTGATGCATATACTTACTTATGTCTTGCCATGTGAAACCTAGAAAATGAATTGCACTCACCGTGCTTCAGTATAACTAAGGATCTTCAAAAGCACAACCCTCATCTATGGAAAGATTATATGTTGTGTACTCTATGGTTGCACACAATTTAACTTTATGAAGCTTTACTTTGCATAAAAGATCAACTGTATATTCTTTGGGTAATAATAAGATCATTCTCATACTAAATAGTTTCCATCCTAAGAAAAAAAGATAAGGTGCCAAGTTTCTTAATAGGAGAATCAATGGACAAATTAACAACTAAAAAGTTTAGTAACAACACTAGAATTTTTACTAGTAATCATAATATCATTAACATAAATCAAAACAAGTAAATATAACTCACCATCATGAAGAGTGTACAAAAAAGTATCATCAACAACTGAAATTTTTTCTTTAACTAAAAACAAATCATTTTTATTTATATATATATACATCATAAAAATAAAATTATTTATATAAAATATGAAAGGAAAAAAAATAAAGATAAATTACAACAATCTCTTTGAAAGATAATCAATTTTTTAAAAAAACAATAACTACTAATTAAAAAGTATACACTAAAATAAAATTTAAATAGAAGAGAGGGTGATATTTAAAATTTATTTTTTTATGTTTATTTTGTTTGTCAAAATATTGATTTGTTTAACCAAACAACTATGAGAATCATAAAAGAGAATTTTAATAAAAAAATAATGTTTTCATAACCATGCCACACATGTATTAAAAATATAAGAATTATACACTGAATTTTTTTTAGTCTATTTCTAATGTAATCATGAGATAATAGAAAAACATACAAAGAGAAAAGCTAAAAAAATTAAACTTAAAAAGATAAACGAAGAGAAATCATGAAGACCGGACAAAAATTGCTCAATAATCTTATTAAAACAATATCATGTCAATATTAAAAAATTATATATTTTTAAATCATTAAAAGAATTTATTTTGAATTTTAAAAAATATAAAAAATAGGTTAAATAAAATATGGCAAATGCATGGCTCATTGAGGGTCTCATCTCATGGGTGGGATTGCAAAGCCAAGCATGCTTGCCTAGACCTTTTTGTTTTATTTGACTAAAGATGGAAATAAAATGTTATCCACTTTTTTTTTTAATAGGTGACATTTCATCTACTGCATAGAATTTGGCCACCACTATGGTGGCTAAAAGATAAAGAGAGATTTTCTTATAAAATATATTTTTCAATCCATTTTCTTTTAAAAACACCTTAAAACACTTTATAAGCTACCTAACAATCCTAAAATATCTTAAAATCACTTACAAAAATATAAATCAATTGAATTTATAAAATTATAATTGAATTTAACCTTACCCACTATATTTTGGAGACAAAAATCACTCCATTGAATTCCTTTCGAGAAGAAGAATTCATTGACACAAATATCTTTCTTATTAGATCCTTCAAAAAATATTTCTCATTCACATTTTTTTTTATTGGCCCTTTTGCTTCCCATTTAATAATTGTGTGTGTGTGTGTATAATATTTTTTTTGTTATTTGACAATTTTTATTTTCAAATTCACAATAAATTAATTTAGATATGATTTGGTATTTTATTTTAGTTGGCTTTATATAAGGTTCTTATGATGTTAAAAATATGTTTTGATATTAAGTTAATGTTTAATTTAGTAAAATAAAAATTAATTTTATTAATTTAAATCAATTAAAACTTTATAAATTTAATTTTTATACTTAATTATTGGTTATAATTAACAAATTTAATATTACATATAAAAGTAACAAATTTTGAATGAATGATAAAGAGAAACTCTAACAATGGCTCTTATTTTATTTTTATTTTTGTCATTAAAAAAAAAATCATCTCACAGCGCGCCCGGAATCAAACGAGTGGGACTAGGAATATATTTGGTGATCCATAGCAAACCCATCATAGATTCATCCCTCCACGTCTGCTCTCTCTCAAAAGCAACAACAAACCTTTCGGGATTAACAATTCACCGATCTCAATAATTTCTCACAGTGA
>Ga0325414_1002134_pt1 | contig 19779 bp, 6 predicted proteins | sample PopdelMetagenome_8_FD_206183 | JGI IMG/M metagenome (GOLD analysis project Ga0325414, IMG submission 206183) | Populus deltoides microbial communities from Bellville, Georgia, United States - Leaf-PdKOR-R3 | ecosystem: Host-associated > Plants > Phyllosphere > Phylloplane/Leaf | place: USA... | reverse complement strand
TAAAGAACCTCGTAGGAATTCTGTACTTTCATGCTATGTGGGCATCACTTTGGAACCTCATGCCATAAAAATTTACACAAAAAAAAGGGAAAATGAGAGAGAAACTAATTGAGGAAAAGAACATTATTGTGCAGGAGGGGCAAAGAGGAATTAAGTCGTGTCACTTTCCCCTTCATAAAATCAAAGCCTTCATCCATCCCTGGCATGTCCAAGTCATGTTTTTTCAGGGAAAAAAAAAACATTTCCTACAAGATTGAGCAAAGCATGTCCTCCCATCTTCCCCTCCACACAAAAACAACAAAATTTCCGTCGCTTCAGTGTATTTTGTAGACAAGGGGAAGCTTCTTTTTGGGCCATGCTTCCCGCAAAGCCCTTTGGGTTCCTTGTATTGTTTCGTCTCCCACATTGAGAATGATGATAGGAAAAGACACGGGAGATATGCAGTAAGACAAGTGCGGTCAAACCAGGACTGTACCTTCGAAGTTGACGTCCGAATTTTCACCGGAAAACGCTAGAAAACATCTATTTGCATGCGTGCAGTACATGTAGGTGGATATTTATGCAAATCTTACATTTTTAGGTTTTTGTTGGGGCACCAAAATGATGCTGGATTGGCGGAGAACTAGGGTCTTCGCATTTGATGGAGGCCGTGTGCTCCTTTCAAGTATTTTATTGTCCCAAAGAAACTTACCTCCAAGGTCTTTGCTTTTGTAAGGTTTGAAAAGGATTTAAAAATGTGATAATTGTTGTTTTTTTAAGTTAATTTTAAAAAAAAATATTTTTAATATCAACATGTTAAAATAATTTTAAAATATAAAAAAATTAATTTAAATTTTTTTTTTTTAAGAAATGCTATATGGAATGCAATTTCAAACTACCCTAAATCTTGCGCTCAGTTTTTTTTTCTGTTGTTTACTGGAAATTCTGCACTAAAAAGCATTGAAAAAAAAAAACTTTATTACATGAAGTTTAATACTATGTGTTTCACATTATGGTAGTTTATGCCATTGGAGTTTGAAAAAATAATTTTTTTAAAAAAAACTATAAATTATAATATTTTTTCTTAAATAAGATTTCAAAGAAGAGTTTTCAGTGGGAATCCACACAAAACTATTCTGTATTTCTACGTATTGATTAACAAAATATATTTAAATTGTATTCGAGACAATACAGAGACCACACCACACCACGTAACATGAACAATCACAACAAACACAGGCTTAATCCAATACCATGAAATTGGCGTTCGCTTTCTATGCGCATGATCAAGGTAACCAGATTGAAAATCACTCCGAATAATTCAGATGCAGATGACAACAAACGAGGCCTGTAAGGAGTCCAAATTGTTGCATTCAACCTAACCCTCGGGCCCCAGTGAGAAACAGAGGGGAGAAATAGCAACGTTTGAAGGAAATGTAATCTACTTGCCGTCTGTCATCTTTAGATCGATGTTGACGAAATCCTTCAGCACGGTACATATGATCCTGTTGAAAGTTGAAACTCGTTGTATATGTGGCTCGGTCTTCTTTCATGATCAGTTCGACAAAAAAGAAAAAAAATAGGTTTAAAACGTTCTATGGCTGTGGCTTGGACAATGACATATGCTGCTTTTGCTGTAGAGTTATAATTTTTCTTTTGAACTTAAATGCAGCATTGTGAGTTATAAATAGTGCAGCGCAGATGCATTGCATATGATGGTAAAAAGCCTTGTTTCAAGAAGAATGTCTGGTTTCAGCATGTTTTTTGAGAGTTCAACTCTTCATCAGACTGGTTCACAAATTTTAATTTACCTAGCAATCCACTCCATATTTCAATGTGGCGCCACAATATTCCCTCAATTTCCCACCTTCTCTGTAAAAAAAAAAAAAAAAAAACAGTTTATCATGATTTTCCTAATTATATTTCTTTTTTATTGCTATGTTTCACACAATTGATCAAGGTAGGTTGATAATTGATTTTCCTAATAAATGCAGTGATCATGTACAACGGGATAACAAGATTCTTGAGAACTTAACAGTCTGTGTATTAATTGATTGATTTTCCTAATAAATGCAGTGATCATGTGCAACGGGATAACAAGCCATCCCTTTATATATTGATACCATGCATGCCATTATTAACACGAAAGGATGGATTGAAAGTCATAGCAATAATCACTGTGGTGTGGATCCTCCTAATTCTAACATTTTCCAGCATAAAAGAAGGTGAAAGGACGAATGTGAGGACGGATTTCCTTCCCAATGAAAATGCCTCTTGACCTACTTACACACCCCACCAACCACTTGAGCGTGACTTTAGTCTGATCTTATCATAATCATTGAAAAGATTAATTCACATTTTGATCATGCTATCTATATTTAATTTGCGATGCCATTGATTTTTACGTGGACTTGCCCAGTTTTTTTACTGCCAGCTCTCTTCATTACATTCACAAATGCAAGCTTGAATTTACGTTGTTGGTAGCAGCTCTTTATAGAAATTCTGTCCGACAGTGTTTTAACAAAATAGCACCAGCTTCTCTTTTGAATTTCACCATCGCTAAGACTGAAAGGGGTTGGTGAATATTCTCCTAGAGCCTGTCGTCTTGCAAGAATCAATTAAAGTTGACAGCGAAAATCGAGCCTTGTTGTCCGATCATTGATTACTTTTAGTTGCGAGTTGCGAGTTGCGAGTTGCGACTAGGGCACTGTACCCCTCTTCATCTCGGATGAAATTAATTTTTTAAAATATTAAAAAAATATATAATTTTTTTATTATATTTATTAAACTTGATGAAATGAGTTAATTAGGTAAATAATGGTTTCTCAACATTCTTTAATTTTTATTGCTTTATAAAGTTTAATAATAAGATTTTTCTCTAAAACTATTTTTTAAAATATATAAGAAAAAAATATACTAGAAAAAATCAATTCAATTCAAAAAAAGAGAGAAAAAAACAAAAAAAACCCCAACAAACCTATAAACTAGGGTAATTGAAACAACATGAGTTATTTTGACAAATTGCAAACTACACTAACCTCACAGAAAAACAAAATAAAAAAATTTAACAAAAGAAAAAAAACCATGTGTTCAAGAAAAAAAACCAATGAGAGGAGGCATTGTAGTAATCCATAGTGTTTTTTGAAAGGCTTAATTTATTAGTTAGCCAATTTTTTATATTTCTATATATAGGGCAATGTATAATAGTTAATGTAGAGATTGCAACATAAAAATAATAAATATTTCCTCAATATGTATAAGCCTATAATACGTAAAATATTATAATATGCCTCCTCAAGTTAAGGTTAGGGGTTCAACTTGAAACTTGAACCTAAAAGTAGTAAAAAAAAGTTGTGGGGAGAGGTTCTATAAGAACATCTGCAAGCTGATCCTTAGAAAAAATAAAGAGATTTTGAATGGTCTTTATAGCAACTCTGTCACGTACAAAATGATAATCAACCTTAAATATGTTTAGTACAAGCATTAAAGATAGGTTTCGCAGACAAATAAGTAACACCTAAATTATCACACTAAATTATAGACACATAAAGAGTAATTTGCTAAATATTGAAGCTATATGACCTCAAAAGTACTATCGATTAAAGCTTTATACTCAGCCTCAGTGAATTATAGGGTTGGCATGGTCTATAGTAAGATCAATGAGCTTACTTTAGTTGAACAATTTAAATATTCTTTGATTTAATCTAATAATCCATATTTGAGGTATTTTTCAACTGGATCAACAATTGAGATTTGTCTAGGCTATAACTCGATGTGAGGGAGCCTAGATCAAGCTAATTTGATCGATAACTTAGATGTTTTTAAGGCTAGATCTAATTACTATTGTTATTTGGGGTTTGATCTTGTGTGGATGAGTCTAGATTAATCCTATAAATAAAATGGTGAGGTGTTTTTATAGAATGGATTGGGCGGCCATGATTTGTTCTCTCATTCTCTTATTTTTTTATAATGACTATATTTTTTTTTAAAAAAAAGCAAAAGGATAAAAAAAAAAAAGAAGAAGAAGAAGTGAAGAGGAGGGTTCAAGAATTGAACATGGTGAACTCTTTTGTTCTAAAACAATTTCAAAAAAAATATTTCTCAATTTATGCACTCATTATAAATAGCCAGTCCATCGCTGATAGGATATGATTGATCACTTCCCATCACACTACTATGCCCACATTAAAAGGAATCATTTGTTTTAATAAAAAATTAAATTATTGATGCTGCTGTTGTTGTTGTTATTTGATAAAGTTAGAAAAATTGGTGTTAAAAAGACTAATTTTGACTATTAAAAGTCAATTTTGGCCTCCTGAAAAATATTTTAACATTGAAATGATAGTTTTGACCCTGGTAAATTAATTTTAACCAATTTCAACATGGTAAATTATGTTTTGACCATAAAATGATTCTATTTTGATTGAAAAATAATATATTTGATCTTGGTAACTTGATTTTGACTAATTATGACATGGCAAACTTTGTTTAGACCATAAAATGATGGTTTTGGCCAATTTTGATAGCAAGCTCAGTTTTGATTTTAAAATGATATTTTTTACCTTGGTAACCTGATTTTGATCAATTTTGGTGTGGCAAGTTCGGTTTTGATTGTAAAATGATGATTTTGGTGAATTTTGATGGAAGGCTCGGTTTTGATTGTAAAATGATGATTTTGGTGAATTTTGATGGAAGGCTCGGTTTTGATTGTAAAATGATGATTTTGGTGAATTTTGATGGAAAACTTGGTTTCGATTGTAAAATGATGTTTTTGACCCCGGTAACCCGTTTTTGATCAATTTTTACATGGCAAACTCGGTTTTGACCATAAATGACAATTTTGGTCAATTTTGATGAGAAACTCTATTTTTGACATGATAGCATAGTTTTTCATTTCGAAAAAATTGTTTTTCCTGAAAAAATTGTTTTTGGTCTTGAAATATTGTTTTTGATCTCTTTATTGTGACGGGGGCCAAAACAAGTTATGATAGTTTAAAAGAGCAATAATTGTTTATCTGATTGGTTAATCAAGCTTAAATTTTTACATGAAAAATTGTATGCCTAGTTTAATGAGGGGCCCACTTTCCAATCAATCCATTGCACGAGATTTTCTCAAATTAGGCTTAGAAGATCATGTTTGACCAATTTTCCTTAATTTTTCTGAATTTCTTTTGCTATTCTGGATTTTTTTTCCTCTATGTTTTAGGATTTTGATTCCATTAGCTAGCATAGATCGGTTTTTTAGCTTATTTAAAGATATTGTAAACATCTTAGAGAGACATACTTATCATATTAATATTTCAAAAACAAAATGAGATCTTAGGATTCTTTGTGACTTGACCTTGTATCAACCTAATTTCAGTCTTTTTATGCTTGTTGTTGCATTATTATGCTTCTATTTGAACTAGAGTGCCTAAATTTTATAAGATGATCTTAGGACGCCTAACTTTCTTCTGTAATATTAATTAAAGTTTATTTTCCTTGTAATATATGGATAAATACAAAAGCATAAAACTAATTTAAAAACAAAACATTACAAAATTAGTATTCTCTTTTTGACTAAAATTGATAAATAAAAATCATGAAATATAACTATAAAGACCAAACATCAATTTATGCCAAATATGTTGAATTCAAAGATTAAAAGTTAAATCCAAGAATTAGTTTATAATACTAAAATACTTGAGGATCAAAAGGAAAAGAGTTCAAAAAATGAAGGGACAAATTGTAAAGGCAAAAATTTGAAAATATATATTTTCAAATTTTAACTATAGTATTTGTTTGACCTATAAATCGGACATTGTAAAACCATATAGCATGTCAATTGGATATTGCAACATTCAATATATATCAATTGAATATTAAAATGTTTGGTTTGGGATTATTTTTTTATATAAACCTCATGTTATATTATGTAGTTGATAATTTGTTCAAAAACAATTGATTTTAAAGGATTCATAGACATTTTTTTGGACAAATAAATGAAAATATTAGTTATTGATTTCTCAACACTATAAATAAAAGTTATTTGATTTTCTTTAAATAACTTTTTCTTTCACTTTGTTCCTAAGAAAATCTAAATCAAGTTGTTTGAGATTTTTTTTTTTAAATAGAGTCTCTTGTATTGGTATCAAATTAACTTTTGGTTGTTTTAAATCCAATAGAAACTACTTTGTAGAGGAAGGAAATAAAAAATTCATATTAATGATTGAAGCTATGACTTTTAATGATGCAACATTTTTAAAAAGAGCTAATTGATGAGTATATAAATTTTATATTGTCAAAGAACACTTGTATGATTATTGAGTTGTTCTATTTGATTTAAATCAATAAGTTATAAATGGATGTTTAAAGAAAATATGAAACAATTGATCAAAGACAAGCCTTTAAAGTAAAGTTGTAACTAAATTAATATTTTAAACAAAGAAGTTATTGATTACTTAGATAACATATTAACAATATTCTAAAAGTACCGGGGATTTACTTTGCAAACTACACGGTGGATCTTACAAAACATTATGGACTGCACAATGTTTTTCTTTTTTTGTTCCATTTTTTTTTAATTTTGCTTCTTTTGGACTAAATTGAAGGTCAATTTAGATAAAGTTATTAAGAGAGGAAAAAATAAAAAGATAGAGGACCAAAGTAAAAAAGATAAAGAAAATGAGTGGTGCTTTTAAAATTTATTAAAACAAGTTAACTTTGGCTCCGTCCTTTCCTAATGATACATTTTCAGTCTCTTTAGATTTTTAAAATTCACTTTTGATACGATAGCTTTATTTTTTTTTATTTCTCAGTTTCTATATTAGAGAAGGAAGAGAAGAGGTCACTAGATTCTGACTAAAAAGAAAGAAAATCATGATTGACACCAATTTTGACCATGAAAAAATTAAACTTGGTGTCAACGAGTTTCATTCAATAAAAAGAATATAATAGTGGTTGTTTTGAGTTTCAATTTTATCTGAAAAAAAATTAGATCAAGAAAGAAATTCTTATCCAATTCAATTTGGTGTTTTTGGGTTGATAGATGGATTTTTTAGATTGTATGGGTGTTTCTTATGTGTTTTTAAGTGAAAATAGGTTGAGAATTCATTTTTTTCAGGGGGAATTTTATGGTCTAGTTTTTCTGGCCACCATGGTGGCGGTCAAATTCTAGGCTTGCAAACGAATCATCACCCACCCTTTCCAAATGAAAATAAATAAACAAGCCCAAATGCACAGGCCTAGGCATGGTCTTTTTCCCTTAATTTTCCTTTTTTTTTTCAATGTATATTTAGCAAAAAAATAAAAACAAAAACTTATTGAACCCAATGAAGTTCACGACTTGAGTCATACGTTTGACAGGTTGAGATGCAAAGCCTATGTTAATCTAATATATTGTCTTTTTCTTTTTATTTTTTTTCATAAAAGGTATCATGTTTAATGCTATTAAAACATTTGATTTATTTTGAATTGGTCTTCGTGGTATTTTTGTATTTGTTTCCGTGTAATTAATGTTTTTTTATAATATTATTGTGATCTCATGACTTATGTTGCGATGGAGCACGTGTATATAATCCTTACTATATTTTATTATATGTGAACATCAATTTTTTTATTTATTTTTTTTGTCAATGTCAAAAAATGTCTTGGTAGCATTTGCGCGATTAATCTTCTGTGTTAGAAAAAAAATTACCTGACTGAATTTAACAAACTTGTTAATATTTTTTTAATTTATTAGTAAATATAGTTTTAAATTTATTTAATTAACTACATGCATAAACCTTTTTTTTTTTATATTTACAACTTTTTTTTGTAAAAAAGCATATTGAATAAACTAACATATTAATTTTTTAAAAAAATATACAACTCGAAACGAACTGTTTGTTACATAGCTAGTTTTAGTGAAATTCATGAATCAAATATTGTATATGACATCTAAAATAATATTTTTTTAATTTATTTTTAAAATTAATACAACAAAATAATTTAAAAATGTATAAAAAATATTAATTTAAAACTAAAAAAAATACCAATACACGATTAGATTGCAATTACAATCAGAATCTTATTCCTAATTACTTCTAGAGGAAAGAAAAAAAAAAGTACGAAAAAATTGAGAAATAAAAAAAGGTCCTGTCAATCCCCAAAGTCAGACGGCCGCGGAAGAAAACAACAGAAAAGGCAAAATAGTGTACTGGATTGCAGAATGGCTGAGGACTGGGACTGTCACAGCCGGTCTCCTGCGTTTACAACATGTGAAGGAGAAAAAAAGAAGAAAAAGTAATAGTGAAAAAGGAATGCCCAGATTTGTATCTCATCAAATCACGCAAGCAGAGTCCAAAAACCTAAGGAAATTTACAAGAATCTTTTAAATATAAAAATGCAAACAAAACCCACAAGTTTGATTAAAAGAATAGCTCCCAAGCCTGATTCAAGAAAAACTCGAAGAACCCACTTCAGTACTTGAAGATGGTGGTCATATTATGGAGAATTCAAGGAACCCACTTGAGGTTTTGAGAGTTTGTGCTCGGGTTTCTTGATATACTGTTATTGTGGAGAAGTTGATGGCATAGATAATGATTCAAGATTAATTATCCTTGTCGTTGTTGTGTTTTTTTGATGTTAGGGTTGATCGCTGAAGGGTTTACCAACAAGGATTCCTTGATACAGTGCTTGTGTTCATTGCCTCTCTTCTGATCTTTCTTGGCGTGAGTTTGTATAGGGAGAGGGAGTGAAAATTTCAAGTCAGGGAATAAAATAAAAAAATTTACGTTGCCTGCTTTGGTGGTGGTCAGTTTTACAGGTTAGGTAGTGGCGACAGCCATGGTGATTAGATGGTGGAGGAGGAGGAGGAGGAAGAAAAAAGAAATAGAAATAGAAACGGACAGTGCTCGCTTTTATGAAGAAAAATGGGCATGTATTCACAGGGTAGCTGAATATTTAAAAATTAAAAACAACTATTTATTTCGGTAAAAAAAAAAACCCAAATATAGATGGATTTAAAATACACTGGATTACATTGATACAAGTAATTATTTTTTTGAGTAAAAAGGGCTAACTAATATAAAATCAAAACAGAGGGAAAAATAAAAGCTTTTAACCTTCATTAAAAAAAAACTGGCAATTCCTTTTTAATTCTTATTTATTATAAAACTTAGGTTGTCCTTAATTAATGTTTAAAAATAGATTTTTCTTTTCATGGTTTGAACTAACCATTATTTCTATTAAATATTTTTAATTAAAACAGAACACTTTACTTCTTCTTTTTTTGGTAACAAAAGAAAATGTTTGGTAGTCACCTAAAAATTAGGTCATCCTTAATCAATTGATAGTCTTATAAGTAAGAAGATTTGGTTTTGATTATTACCTATTCCCTTTAGTATGAAAGTAATTAATTAATCCATAATTTTAGAAGCTGTATATTTATTTACCATTTGTTAGTTTTATAAAAAAAATTTCACAGATAGCACAGCACCTTAATTGATTTGTTGCGCGGACTGTTTGGAAACGCAATTTAACCTATGTTTTCAGAAATATTAATTTTTTTTATGTTTTTGGATTGTTTTGATGTGTTGATCTTAATAATATTTTTTTAATAAATAAAACAAACATCATTTTAATGCATTTCTAAGCAAAAGTATTTTAAACCGCAACCACAATCTCATATAGACCTTACTCGTAACCACAAAAATTAAAAGCCCGTTTGATGTTGTGGTAATGGTTACTTTTCAAAAAGATTTTTATTTGAAAATTCAATAAAATAATATTATTTATTTATTTTTAAAAAATTATTTTTAATATCAAAATATCAAAATGATATAAAAATAATAATTTTAAAAAAAATTAAATTTTTTTCAAAATATTTTTACATCACAAAAACAAAAACTAAATCTGCCTAACTAAACTGTATTGGGGTCATGAAGTTGTGTCAAACCTAGAGGTACACCAAAAAAAATTTTGATTCAAAATATTTTTTTTTAGTTTTTTATCTACAAGTTAACAATCCATTTTTATATTGTATGTTTTTATCATAATATCCAATTATTTACTCTGGTGCTTATCAACTTACATAATAAATATTTAACTTGAGTAGAGATTCTATTTAGAATTTGAAAAAAAATATTTTTATTGTTTCATGTCTAAAAGTAAAATATATAATAAATTTAGTATTAATCATACAGGATAAACCTACTTTGTAGGAATATAAGTCTTTATTTTCTATTATTTAGTAATATAATAGCAACCAACTAATTGAAACTAAATTTATTATTATTTCGTATTATTTAGTCATATAATAACAACTAATCAAATGATACTAAACTTATTCTCATAGGTTTATATTATTAGGAGCACTATTAATACTAAATTTATTTATTTTTTAAAATATTTGAAATAATAAAAAATTAATTTTTTGAAAGGTTACACCACTTTTAATAGTTTAACTTTTCAAAAAATAAAAATAAAAATATTTCACCGCCGAACTGGTGCAACTCTGCTGGCACGGCATTGTAATCTTTAAAAACATGCTATTTTTTAATTTGTTTTTGACTATGTTATTTAAAAAAATAGTTAATTTTTTTGTTGTTTTCCAATTATTTTTTTTTAAATAGAAGAGAGAAAAGAGAAATACATAGGTTGAATTTATTTTTATCAAAATAAGACTTTTTTTGAAACAAAAAATTATTAAATTAGGGATGAACAATTATCAAAACAATTAATGTAGTCACTTTTACTGTTTATATTCATATAAGTGAAATATGTTAATATATTATTTTAAATGCTATGTTACCAATACATGTTGTAGCTTCATTAGTGATTAACACGTGTGGTTTAAGAAGAAAACTTGTTAATATATTATTTTAAATGCCTGGTTAACAAATATGTGTTGTAGCTCAAAGATTAATATGCGTGGCTTAAGATGAGGTAGCAGGTTCGATCTATATTTGGGAGAAATGTTTTTGAAATTTTATAGAAAATATATAACATGTTATTCACCTTTTATAAATAAAATAAAAAAACTCAGACTCGTAAATCGCTTTTAAGCCCAACACCTAGAATTTTTTTAACAAGCTCACGGTTTTTTTTATTGCTAATTTTGATTTTTTTGGTTTTTTTTATTTTGTTGTTAATATAGAGTTTTATTTAATTTTATTATTTAGAATTGAGTCAATGATAAATCATTTTTGTATTTTTTTTATCATATAATAAAAGTTCTTTTGCCTTTTTTCCCCTAATATTTTGTTTTTTTTTTCAATTTCATTATTTAATATAAGTTTTTATTTCCTTTGGATTTTTTGCGCAATTTTTCTTATTTTTTTTTTTTTCTAATTCGAATCTTTAATATGAGATTTTTTATTTAATTTTATCATTTAATATTATATTAAAAGTAAATTAATTTTTTTATCATATAATAAAAAATTTTCAATTTGTTTTATTTATATTTTGTTTTATTTATTTTCATCATTTAATATGGTATTTTTAAATCATTTGGATTTTTAGATATTTTTTGTTATTTTTTTTAATTTTATTTTTTAACATGAAGTTTTTATTTAATTTTATCTTTAGTACTAAGTTAATGATTTTTCTTTGAATATACACAATTAAGAAAGTGACGTCAAAGCAACTCATATATTATTTAATTTAGAATCCAGGCTTCAAGTTATGATTTTTCAACCGACTTTCATGACAATACTAAAAGGTTTTTTAAAATCTAAATATTATATATATATATATATAGATTTTTTAAAAAAATTTGGTTGTAATTCATTTTTATTAAATAATTATGTTTTTTTTTAAAAAAAAAATTATGTGTTTGGACTTGTAATTGAAAATAAGGAAAAAATGTCCATTTTTTTTCCAACAAAAAAAAACAACGAATGCAAGAAAAATTATTTATCATCTTTTCCTAATCAGAACGAGGAGTTTGAAAACAGTGAAAATGAAGAAAAAAATTATAGAATTAAAAAAGGTAAATACCTCAAGTTTACTCCTATGTTTGCCTGTAATTATCATTTCAATTATTGTATTTTTAATTTAATCAATTAATCCTTGTATTTTTAAACTCGTTCCAATAACCTTTATGTTCTTTAGAATGATTCAACTAGTTCAATAAATAAAATTAAATCAAGTCTCAGTATTAACTATATATGTTAATTATGTATCATTATCGAATATTTTTCATTCTTGAGATGATTTTCTATATTTACACGAGATCTGTATCATCAAATAAACTATATTATAATAATGTTAGTTGTGACGACTTGTACATGTTAAAAGTTAAATAAACTAGAATAACAGAAAAAATCACTTCCTCCAAGTTTATTAAGACAGAGAAAGATTTAATTTTTTTTAATGAAAGTAGGTGAAAATCAATTGAAAACGAACTAAACAAAAAATGGAAAAATAAAAATAATTTAGAATAAAGTTTTTATTTCCTCAAGTTTTTATACTAATAATTTTTAATATATCTTTAGTTTTATACTAGTAATTTTTAATATATCTTTGAAGATGACTTATTTAGTGATATAAATCTTATATAAATATAAACATGTCATCTCAAGATTGAAAAATATTTAATAATGTCAAATTTTCATGCATCATTCATATTGACAATTGAAGAAAATTAGGTATAGGATTGATTAAAAAGAATTAAAGAAAAAAGGATCAGTGCAATAAATTAAAAAAAAAAAACAAAAGAGTTAGTTGAAGAAGAAAAAAATTAAATAAATAATTGATACAGATATAAGGATAACTTTAAGTATTTTACCATTAAAAATTATCTTATATTGCTGCGTGGAGGAAAATTAGCACAGATAGGATTTCACCCAGGTTCTTTTAATCTCTGTATTTCGAAGAGATTTTTATCTCCTACATTTAAAAAAAAAACAGATATCCTCAAAAAGAATAAAAATATATTATTATATATAAAAAAGAAATGATATTGATTTTAGATGCATTGGGGATAATATTCTCTCTTCCAATTATCAAAATGCCAAGTTGACTTTACCATAAAAAGATGTTGTCTTAATTTTTTTTTTTAAATTCTAAATCATGTTTTTGAAACATAAAGGATGGGTAGATCATGCATGATTTTTTTTATAGTGTCATTAAATTTAACCTAAAAAATCAATCTTAAAACATCTCAATTCGATTTTTTATTTAGCTCGAGACTTAAATTAAATTGTATCATAATTGCCATTACCTAATCTAGTTGATTTACCTAGTTTAGAAACAACCCAAACGATCTATAAAAATATGAGTTGATTTAAAAAGAATTTAGAATAACATTATTTTTTTTTTGTAACATCAAGACATTAATATATTATATCGACTCAGGTTAACAATCAAATTTATACCCTAGATCATGAACAAGACCACAAAACACTAATTTAGTTGGTCAACTATCTCTTTCTTTTTCTTTTTTTTATTCTCATACTGGTTGGGTTTTTTTATTGGTGTTGAGTGAAATGAAGTCCAAGACCTAAGTAAAGAGTTATTATAAAATCAGGGACTATATATTTCAAGTTGTTATTATAATATAACCCCGTTGATTTGATATAGTTAAAGATAGCTCAGATAACTGATAAAATTATCAATTAATTTTAAAATAAAATTATTTTAATATAAAAAAAACATATTAAATCAAAAATAGTTAATCATTAAATTCATGATTTGATTCCTGAACATGATTGGAACGCGCTAACCTGACTGATCAAACGTCTGTTTCTCTTCCTTTCCCTTCTTCTCTTCTTAGCTCGACTTTTATTGGACTTCAGCGGGATAAATTCAGGGTGAAATTAAAAAATTATTAGAGAATCAATGATTATATTGAAAGAAGAGAGCCTAGGTTCGACTGTGATGAATTTCAAAAGTCAATTGATTATAATGGAGGAGCAAATAGATGTTTGGTGCAGCAGGTGTGATAGAGTTCGTGTGCTAGAGTTACTGCACTGAGAAGGCGCACATTACTTTCTTTGATCTTTGGAGATGGCCGTTCTTTGTGTTGTTGGAAACATCTTGGCAGCAACTAACCAATGCAGTGTGTGGAAGTGACTGAGCTCCGGTGCGACTTCAACGATCAATTCCTTTTCTCTTTGTTTTTCTCCCTTTCTCCTCTTTCCTCCCCTCATATTCCACACAAATGTTTTTTCTTTATTTTATGGATGATAAATTTACATTTGTTAATTCATATACAAAATAGCCAAGCTCTAAAGAATTTGACACGAAATCTAAGGGGTGGGTGGATATTATATTTGAAAGTAATTTTTTTATAAATATATTAATATAATTTTTAAAAATTTATTTTTAATATCAAACGTATTAAAATAATTTTAAAATATTTATTTTCAATAAAATATAAAAATAAAATTTAAATTAACAGTATTTTGATCGTACTGTAAAACTTTCCCGTCACTGACATGTGAGAATCGCTGCTTATCAGTCAGTCTAGGGTAAATTTGGTGCAGCGCCCTCTGTTTTACTCTTTGTAAAGAGGATTACAGTATAACTGTAGAGGGTGACAGAAACCCAGTACAAATATTAAAGTGCAAAAATAAAATAAAATGAAATGAAAAACAATAGAAAGAGAATGAGATATAGACTAGAGAGAGAGAGAGATAGGAGGAGGAGGAGGAGGGGAGAGGGACACTTTATTGCCTTTTTTATGATGCACGCATCCATTGCAAACACAGAATGATGGTATATTATTACTGTTAAGACAGAAGGGCTAGAAGAAGTGGAGAAACAAAGAGCAATTAACCACAACCACAACCACACAACAACAAAATACAGAGAGGTAGATTGATTGATATGGAGTTGAAGAAAAGGGAAAAATTAGATAAAAAAACATGGAGCTCACCAAGAGAATGAGAAAGGATTGGTGGGTGGTCAAGAGCTAGTGACAAAAGATATTTTGTTGTAATGGGTGGGTTGAAGAAGAGAGATTCATGGCATGCAATGAGATATGATATTGTGTTAAAGAATCTCAGTTAAAGAACAAGAAAGGTCCTTTCTTCTTCTTCTTCTTCTTCTTCTTCTTCTTTTTCCTTTTTTTTTTTAAAAAAAATCTGAGTGTTAGCCCACTTGAGAGCCAACGCCATTGAGAACCCTTCCCTGCACCACTGCAAATCTTGGGCCTTTTCTCGACTTCTCTCCAAACTCCTCAGGCTTCTTGGTATTTTATAAGAGGCATGCCCTTTCGTTTGCAGGCCAAGGGGGGTGTAGATTTTGATGGTTTTGCTTCAGTTTGTTCTCAACAAGAAACTTGGACTCAAAGGCAACGACAACAACTTCTTGAAGTCAATAGCTTTGCAAGCAAAGAACCTAACTCAGTTCTTCATATGAGAAGAAGTCCAAGCCCACCTACATCAGTTTCGACACTCTCCTCCTCCTCAAACGGCGGCGCCGGTGGAAACACCAGCGACAAGACCGCCACCATCACGGCAACAGATAAAGTAGTGAACCCAGTGAACAATGAAAGGAAAGATGAATGGGCAACAGAGCTGCAGCCATTCCCAAGTGGACTAGAGTTTGTTTCAACAGGAGAAAGATGTGGACTTGGACTAGAAGACTGGGAGAATATGCTGTCAGAGCCAAGTCAAGAACAATCCTTGTTGAGGTGGATAGCTGGGGATGTGGATGACACACAGTTTGGGCTAAAGCAGTTGTTGCAAAGTGGAAGCAGTCAGCTGGAATTTGATGGCAATGTTGGCGGCGGTTCTGGTGTTGGTGGATTGGGGATTGTTGATCAAGGACCTGGGTTTGAGCCCTTAAGTGGAATTCCAGGTGGTGTGTCAAGCATTGGTACTAATTTGGCTCCTTTTCCTGGTCCTGGGGTTTCAAATATGGGGTCTGGTTTAGTTGCTCCTAGCTCTTCTTCTGGTTTGATTAACTACAAAAATGTTGGATTTGGCAGCAACAACAACTCTAGTGTGCAAAGCCCAGTTTTTAGTTCTCCAACTAACAGTGTTTCACTTCCATTTTCTTTACCTCCTGGTATGGTTTATCATCAAAATCAGCTGCAACAAATTGAGGCACCAGAGGAGAAGCCACATATACTAAATCCACAGATATTGATGAACCAGCAACAGTCTCATAATCCACGCATTCGAAATCCCAACCTTTTCTTGCAATTACCATTTTATCAGCAAGAAAACCGCCCTCTCCATTCCCAACTCAAGCGCCACAACTCTGGTGGCATAGACCCAATCTCTCATGTAATCCCAAAACTACCATTCTCTGATCCTGGGCAAGAACTTTTGCTAAGAAAACACCAACAACAGCAACTGGGGTTTCCTCAGAGAGTTCAGTTTCTTCACCAACAACTTCAACAGAAGCCGTTGGTGGTGAAGAAGGAAGATTTAGGAACTCAACATTACCAGCACCAGCACCAGCACCAGCATGCTTTGTTGGACCAGCTCTACAAGGCAGCTGAGTTGGTAGGGACTGGGAACTTCTCACACGCGCAAGGGATATTGGCGCGGCTCAATCAACAGCTCTTCCCAACTGGGAAGCCTCTCCATAGGGCAGCTTTCTACTTCAAGGAGGCTCTTCAATTGCTCATTCTCATGAATAATAACTCACTCACTGCTCCACCGCCTAGGAGCCCCACCCCATTCGATGTCATCTTCAAAATGAGTGCTTACAAAGTCTTATCTGAGGTTTCTCCACTTATCCAATTTGTCAACTTCACCTGCAATCAGGCCCTCCTTGAAGCAGTTGACGATGCAGATAGGATTCACATTGTGGACTTTGATATTGGATTTGGTGCTCAATGGGCCTCTTTCATGCAGGAACTTCCCCGGAATAGAGGTGCCCGATCATTGAAAACCACTGCCTTTGCCTCTCCTTCGACTCACCATCCCGTTGAACTTAGTCTTATGCGCGATAACTTAACTCAATTTGCTAATGAGATTGGTCTAAGTTTTGAACTTGATGTGATTAACTTTGATTCTTTGGAGCAACATTGTTATTCTCTCCCCTTTTTCCGAACTAGTGAACATGAGGCTGTTGTGGTGAATTTCCCTATCTGGTGCTCGTCAAATCAACCATCTGCACTACCGTCGCTGCTGCGCTTTATAAAGCAACTTTCTCCAAAGATTGTGGTGTCTTTGGACCGAGGGTGTGACAGAAGTGACCTTCCATTCCCACAACATATCCTCCATGCCATCCAATCCTATACACACCTATTGGAATCATTGGATGCTGTTAATGCAACTACGGATGATGTGAACAAGATTGAGAGGTTTTTGCTCCAGCCTAGGATTGAAAGTACTGTGCTGGGGCGTCTTCGTGCTACAGACAAAATGCCAATTTGGAAGACAATCTTTGCATCTGCCGGGTTTTCTCCCGTAACTTTCAGTAACTTCACCGAAACTCAGGCAGAATGTGTGGTGAAGAGGACTCCAGTGAGGGGATTTCACGTGGAAAGGCAGCAGGCTTTGCTTGTGCTTTTTTGGCAGCGTAGAGAGCTTATGTCAGCTTCAGCATGGAGATGCTGAGCAGTAACATTATGACGAGCAGGGAGGTTGGTTTTTTATCAACTCACAGTTTATCAGAGGTTCCAACTCAATTACTAAGGTGGTATTTTGTCAATAAATTTGGTACTATTGCTGGTGGCTCTGTTTATGACTGACTTATAATATGAATTGTCTAGCTTGTGAGTCTCCTCTGCTTGTGTCTATCTAATCCCAGTAGAACAAAACATCTAATTAGACAATCTAGTAGGGTACTATTTGTTTCGGAAATGGATATTGCTGGGTAATTTGATTTTATGATTGTAACAATGTGCTTTTGTGTCTCTTTAAGATGGTGATATTTTGTTCTGTACTTCACAACAAATGAGAACTTCAAATGGAAAGTTAACTTGCCAGAATTCTAACCTTCTTTAGTGCTTGATATGGCAATAGGTTTCCTAGTGCGTACCAACTTTGATTTAGTACTCTTGTGTTTCCCCCCTTGTCGTTATTGTTACTGACAAGGCATTTAAAGAAGTAATAGAGATGATGTATTGGAACTCTAACCTTCTTTAGTGCTTGATATGGCAATAGGCTTCAATGGAGCGTGATAAGGGAGATAAGGTGATAAGCCAAGCTAGAAACCAGGGAAATTCTCATCCAATGTAGTGATTATTGGAATTTCTAGATATCCTCATTTGTGTCTTTCATTGCTTCACCATTAACCAGTAACTAATTTAGGCACTTAGGTGCGAAAAGTTCTATTATACTTTTATGTTTCTTCCGATTATTCTTATCAGTTAAGGTGCACACATGTGGTGTTCTAAAGGTGTATGACACGAGTTTATTTTCCCCTTCCTTAAGATTATTCTTATCAGTTAAGGTGTCTCGCCGGAGGGTGACCAAAATGTTGTATACTCAAATTGTTTTATAGTGTCTAATTAGGTTATAGTAGCTTCCCTCTCGTGAGCTTTGCTTGTCTTACTGTTTTGAAGCAGTCTCTAAAATTTGCCCGCCTTAACGCTTGCAGATTTCTTATGTATCTAGGTTGAGCACGGCTCCTTCTTGTTGTAATGCCTGAATTTAGGCGACTCTGTTCTGTAAATGTAATGATGGTGTCGAAGGCCTGAAGGAGCAATGAACCTTGCACAACAGTATTTACACCCCTCACCTGTCTTTTCAGTGAAACAATATATCCTCTAGTGTATGGTTCGTGATGCAACTTAATGAAATACTTTTTATAGCTGACTTGTTATCTTTTGAACTCATGAGCATGCATGCGCTCACTGATGGAGATCTTATATGTAGTTGCAAATTATAATAGAAGTGTGATGGAAAACAACTTTAGAAACTTGGAACTTGTTTCTGCACCTTGATGCAGAACTTGTGGCCTCACTGGATTCCTTGCATTGCGAAGAAGAATATGGCCAAAAACCTTGTTGCTTGTTTCTGAATTGTCTACTCTGGTGCTGGCATTTTGTTATTTGCTCGGTACAACCTCGATTCCATGATCTGTGTTTATTGGTAGTTTTAGATGCTAGAATTTCTTGTGATTGCAATATCTTGATTCTGCTGATTGAATGTTTTCTGTGGCAGTTGCATGATTTAAAACCTACAACCTTATCTTAATCTCAAGTTAATGGATACTTTCCTAGATGTATTACTCTATAGAATTGTTGAATCCCTTGATTGCCTGTATCGCTGGCTGATTAAATCCAAAAAGGCGGTGGGCAGATGATGGCTGTGGATGAATTTGGACATGCCTACTTGGAGTAAATCCTTAGTTTCCATCTGTCTTTGTTGGTAGCATTAGCTAGGGTTCCGTTATTGCCTTCATGCTTTAGAGAAGTAACCTTAGAAAGGTATGCTATGGTATTAGCTGACTTTTTGTGTTTTCAAAATAATAATAACCAGAGACAACTGTATGTCACAACCTTGAGTGGCAAAAAATACAAAGACACCTAACATTAGCATAACATGCTGAAAGTTTCTTAGCAATCATGGGCAGTTAAAATAACGTGGTTTTGTTGAGTTTTGTCATGTTTGTGTCTGAAAATTCTCCTCCTCTTGCATGTAATGCACCCAACACGTAATCAAATGCTACAATATTATATATGAGATGGGGGTCCTTCAATTCCAAGTGTTGCAAAGTCAGTGTCTCAACATCCAATGATTTTTCTGATTGGTTTTCAAACATATAATAGTCAAAACCCACATGGGTCATGTTTCCATTGAAACTCTACTTTCTTGCTTTCTTTCCTCATTTTTGCTTTAGTTTTCCAGTTTGGAGGGCTTTCTTTGCTTTTTTCTTTTATCACATTTTGCATCGACTATTAAGAAGTTAAAATCAGAAAGAAAGGATATA
>Ga0325414_1002133_pt1 | contig 19781 bp, 5 predicted proteins | sample PopdelMetagenome_8_FD_206183 | JGI IMG/M metagenome (GOLD analysis project Ga0325414, IMG submission 206183) | Populus deltoides microbial communities from Bellville, Georgia, United States - Leaf-PdKOR-R3 | ecosystem: Host-associated > Plants > Phyllosphere > Phylloplane/Leaf | place: USA... | reverse complement strand
CATCCATAGTTATTAAATCCGGTTTGGTCCGGTGGACCTGTAACTTGTCAATTCAAAGCCTGACCCAGGCCAAGTTTTCTTTCAAACAGTTTTGAAAGGTGACCTAGTAAAAACCCGATTAACCTGCCTGCTATGTCAACTCCGAAGGGTTTTTTAAAGTTTTGTCCTAAACAACATCATTTTATTTTGTAAAAAACTAAAACGATATCATTTTGGGATAGACTCAGGTTGACCTGCCAATGTTTGGGCTGGATTGATAGCTATGCTTGACATCTTTCTGTTCCTATATTTCGAGTGACATTTATGAATGAAACAAAAATCATCAAAGGAAATGCATGTGATTCCACAAGTTCCAGCACACATCAGGGAAAAACATACTCCATGCATTGATGTCCACTGGCTAAACTCTTAACGTGTCTTACTACAAATTTTCAGACTTAACCAGCAGAAATAACTTTTATAATTAATTTGAATTGAAGAGAAGAGCCAAAAATGGAAATATGTGCAAGAGATGCTAGTTCGGCATGGCTAAGATATCCTCGACAAATTGAAGGCAGGATTCTGTCAAATCAATTCAGGCAAAAAGTGGAGTAGAAACTTACTTCAGCTATCCTTGTACTTGCACATGACTTCTTCCCCGTGGAGCAACTTCTCTACAGCATCAAGAGGAAGGCCAATCATATCCAATGTCTTTTCCCATACTTCATTAGCAGCTCTGGTGTTATGTGCTTCGTTGGCAGCACGTGTGGGACGACAATCATGTGAGATATAAGCACAAGTGGGCCATTCATCAGCCTTCAGTGCCTTACAGTATTCAGGAATTTCAGGAGCAGTAGCTGCATAAAGTGCACTTCTTGAACCTTCTTGGGCACTAAAGAGAAACAATGGTATAAAATTATAAGCAACTTGCACCAATTTTGGAAGGTCCCTTGTTACATTTGTGTGAACAGTTCCTGGAGATACACATAATACACTAATGCCAGCTTCAGGAGGCAGGCGTTTCTGTAAGACACTGTTGAACATGACCTGTGCAAGCTTGCTACTTGAATATGCCTTTGTACTATTGAATTTCTCTTTCCCCAAAGTAAAATTCATGTCATCTGTGTCGACAAAGCCCATATAATGCATAATGGAGTTCACGTTAATAATTCGGCTGGGAGAGCCCTTAACGAGAGATGGCAAAAGCAGCATAGAAAGCAATGCAGGAGCCAAAAAATTTACTTGCTGGTGTGTTTCGTACCCATCTTTTGAGAACTTCTGGGGCTCTCCCATAGAAAAGATTCCAGCATTATTGATAAGAACTTGCAAAGGTTTTGAGCGCGAGTTCCACGCCCTAGCAAATCTCACAACAGAAGTGAGGGAGAGAAGATTCAGCTCCATCACCTCAACACTGAGCAGGCTTGTTCCATGTCGTTCATCCTGCCACTTCATGATCAAATCAAAGGCTGCAGATTGGTTTCGTACAGCCATAACAACATGTGCCCCAGACACAGCCAATTGCCTGGCAGTTTCAAGTCCAATGCCACTCGTGGATCCAGTTATAATACATGTAACATCATGGAGCGGAGGTAAAGGCAATGGATTTTTCAGATGCCTTGCTTGCATCTTTTGGAATAACATCTCATAAATTACATAAGACCACCCAGTGAGGCTTTTCATCCACCATGGTGTCCGTTTTACTTTTCCAGTGAAGGAAGAACGAGGAGAGGAATCCATACTTTCTCAATCTGATGCAGTAATTCCAAGTTGTATTAAATGGTTCGGTCACTAAAAATCAATGCTGACAACCTGCCATTCCTGCTACAATAAATGGTAATCCACTTAGCATACGCTTCACAACCAGATTTCCGTGTTGATGAGAGATAAAAATATATCAACCTGGTGACTACAATTATGGATATCTAAGTAATAATTAACAAGACATATTTTGGAATTCGGATCTTAAACGTTGCAGGTTATGTCAAATCTGAGTTCAAAAGGAAATGAAGTTCCACAACATAAATAAACACACAATTGGAGCATATTAAGTGCACATATAGCCAGAGTAACGATGTTCATATCCCCAGTCTATATGATAACCAAAGAAACTCAGGCATAGAAATCAAACCATGACATAAGAAAATAAAGAGCCAGAGAAGAATGTTTCAAGATTCCAATCCCCTAGTTTGACCTATCCAATCATGGGTTTTGAAAATTAGAACTGGATGTCAATGCTAATTGTTTTCTGCAGCATTTTTTTTTTTTTTTTTTTTTGCATGTATGAAGTAAATCAATTGCTTTCGAAGATTAGAACTTGCTTGCTGCAAAGCTCAAGACTTTGCTTCGCCATTACATTGTTCGCAAAACAAAAACACAAAGCTCAAAACTCAAAACTCAAAACTTTGCTTTACCATTACATTGTAAGCAAAACAAAAGCACAAATGAAAGAAAGGTCACGACAGAATCCAAACAATATCCAGTCCATTGACAATATGTGGGAAAGAGAGACAAGAAAGGTAAAAGAAAAGTAACCTTTTTTATTGTAGATTTTGAGAATTTGGTGCAGACCCTTGGCCACAAAACTCACATATGTTAGCATTGACCGATTACAATTACTATTTATTCATTCATTGTTTTGTTGTGTTTCAGATCCTCTCCAGGGGGTTAAAAAAACAAACTCGCTGGCTTTAGCCCACAAATAGCTTATGCCTGCCTGTCAATAAGCATCTCTGTACCTAATCTCCATTGAAAAAAGTTTTTGTTTTGGATTCTGATTGTCCATGGTGTTATAGCACATGGGTTCGCTAGCCCTTCCTTAAAGGTTCTAGCTTTGACACCACATTTGCCATTAACTCCCTAGTTGGGCCTCTACTTGCGGAAGGATGGCCAACACGACAAAGTGAACGACCTGTCGGTTAGGCTTTGAAGGGTTTTTGCTCTATTTTGGTTTTCGAAGCTTGATAGACAGAAACCCTCCAGATAATTCGCAGCCCAAAACTAGGAAAACCCGAAGTTGAACAGTGAACACAGAAAACACAAACTTCGTTGTATCTTTTGCTCTGTTCTTTCTCAGTTTCATCAAACAGGTAATAAAGCTTCCTCCTTTATCATATTGTTTTTCTTTTATTAATTTAATGACTTCAAGAATTTATCCGTTTGAACTGGCTTTTAGGTTCTTGAAGTTGTATCTTACCTTGGCATTAATTTCTTGTTCTTGCCTGTGTCTTCTCGTTGAGAAAATTTTAATCTATCCATGATTTGGATGCTTTATAGTGTGTGCTATTACTGGTAGTTAATTCTTTTCCTTTCTTTTTTGAAAATATTTAGGGGAAAGATTATGTCAAGGTCTAGACTTTCAAGAATTGGAGTTGGGATAGTTAAAGAGCTTTCAAGAGGTATGTAATACGCTCACATCTATTTCCATTTGTTTTTCTTAGGAGCAACGTGTTTTGTTATTTGGAATCTGCTCTTAGCTGCAGCTACTGTGTAGGACAAATTCATATGTGATATAACTTCGAAGTTTGATTGAGAGAGTAACATTACTGAAAAATGTCAATTTGCACTTTTTAAAAAAAAAAATGATGTTTCATTGATCAAAAAGAAGTAGGAGCTCATCCTACTAAAAAAGCAAGTGTCAGTAACTGATGACAAGAATAATAAAACTAGGCAAAATTCCAATGATTGTATATAGAATAAAGGCTTGTATTTAGAACAGTATCTTCTACAATTTAGTCTGAAGCAGTCTATAAAAAACAACTTGGCAAATCCACTTAGTCAGCTCATCAGGAAAATGCCCCCTATTTCCATGAACTCTTTGATTCTTTTGCTTCAAAATACCATATATTGCAGCATTCCAGGCAATTCTAACTAAAGTATATTGAGAAAGCTTCTTCTGCAAGTGAACTTTAGCCCAATAAAACTCCGTTGTCCAATTCCAACTGGTCTGTTAGAACCACATTCTGCATAATGACCGACAAAACAGCCCTAGATTAAGTGCTGTTAAAGAAAAGATGGTGTTAGTCCTCATCAGCACAGCCACAAAGCAAACAACAGATATTTCTTCCCAACCTGATCTGTCTTACTTTGGTAGATAGCCTTATAAGCAGTGTGCCAGACAATAAACTATGTCTGGGAATATGGATGGGTATCCAGACAAGTTTATATCAAACTTTACTTCTCTGTATTTAATAAGTTCCCAAGCACTTCTGCCACTGAAAACCCTGTTAGGACTAGGCTTTCAATGAACACTACAATCACTCAAGGGATCAGGATGAATCACATCACAAATAGTCCCTGGAATTGTAGCCATAACATCAGATCTGGCATGAGGCCAGAACCATTCCTGGTCTTTAATAAGCATAGCAAGTTTTGCATCCAAATCGATTGCAGACTCGTAAACAACCCTGAAGCCATGTTCTTTGATTAGCACACCAATAGGTTACCAATAACCCCACCATAGACTTGGATTTACCATTACCAACAGCATTTTGGATTTTGTCCCAAGCCAAGCCTCTGAGTTGTGGGAGCCTTTTCAAATACCAAGCAAAATCACCAGTACTTTTCAGATGAATAAATGCTTTATTATTCTCGTTGTAATACCAAGCACTTCCTTGTTGTGCAGAACAATGTACAGCCTTGTGTAGAAAATCATTTATACAAAGGCCTTATAGTGCATGTTGGCGATCTCAGGTTAGTCCAAGGCGCCTATAGTTTTAATTGGAGTGATCTTCTGGTTGCCTTATTATTCTTATTTCTAGATGCCCATTGGTTCTTAATTTTGAAACAGGTCGAATTACACCCAGAATCTAAGGGGCACCAGGGTAGTATGTTTCAAAAGCATCATCAGTTTTCTAGCACAGCTACCAGTAGAGATTCTGCAGATGGGAGTGACCCGAATGAGATGTAAGCTCTTTTGTGTTGAAGTTGTTTTTTACTGTTTCAAGAATTTGGCATTTGTGATGATTACTTAATATCTTATCTCTACTCTTAGGAAGCAAAGTTAACTATGACAGCACCTGAAATTATCATAACCTGTAATATCATTTAGAAATTCTTCAGTAGATCCTGAGGAAAACTAGAAACCATGAAAATTATTCTTAGAAGATTGCTCAGTTGATTTGTTAGATGCCTATAATCTTGTATATATCGGAAATAAGAAAACAGGAGGTTTGTGCAAGCTTATGTAGGACCTCTCACTACCTGTGGAACTTTTGGTGACAATTTTCTGTCATGTTCTATATGCTAACTCTCAGTTCACTAAGAAATAGCTTCCATAATTGTTCTTTGTTGTCATCAGGATTCTTTCCCTTATAACTGTAATCCTAGGACACTTCCTCTATTGAAAATTTTGTGTGAATCATTTCGAGGATACATGGTTTTATATTGTTCATGATTTATGGTCAAACACATGATAATGGTTACAAAAGTAACTTGATATTAGAAATTGTCCATAAAAAGTATATAACCATGTCCCTGTATGTATCTTGTGGGAGTTCCTGTCTTGACATGCCATACCCATCTCAAAGCATCACTCATGTTTGTATTCCTGGTTGATAGCTTTAGTCTAATGAAAGAACTGATTAAGTTTGCATTTCCTTTTTGATTGAAAATATATTTGCAATAGACCTAGAAGAATAATTATATAGATGATGTGGATTCCATGCTCAATTACATAGACTCAAAATTCCAGAGGAAAAACTATAGTAGAAGCTAAGTAGTCATCCTTGCTGGAGGACTATGATATAACTGCAACAAGAATATTGTCACACCAAGTCGCAAGTCAATCTGCAACAAGGTTTGTTTCCTTGTGAATTTGGTGCAAGTGCAAACGGTGTACGAAGATCTCAGCTTCTGAACTGCCACCCTATAATCTAATCAAGAAAGGCATTGTAGGCGTTGAGTCTTCAAGCAAGACCCTTGAATGAGATTTGAGTTCTGACATGCTTTGGCTATTGTTGAACATTCCATAAATGTGTTCAAAACTAACAATAGGCTCAAGTCTAACTGAGCTGATCAGTTTTATTACTGATAAGGAAAGAAAAGGAGCAAATCAGTTTGACAATTGTGATGGTATGATTATAATTAATTGCAGAAGTTATCTGCCATCCTTCTTCTCAATCTGGTGATGTTTGTGCAGGATATCTGTAACATTTGTAGATAAGGATGGAGAGGAAAAGGATATCAAGGTCCCAGTTGGAATGTCCATGTTAGAAGCTGCTCAAGAAAATGATATAGAACTTGAAGGCAAGGATTATAATGCAATTTTTTAGCTCAACTTTTCCATTTCTGGTGGTTTATAATTGGGTTTTCTGTTTCTATAATGTTTGCATTGTAGCAAATGTAGGCATAGAATATTCCACCCATCCTGTCTTTTAGTGATGAGATTTTTATTTATTTATTATTTTTCTGGTTTTTTTTTGTCCGTAATCTCCTTCCATTTCTGCATTAGAAAACTTTGAGTAGATCATTCTGACGCATTTACTTAATAGTTTTTTTATTCTGTGCTTTTAATGTCATGCCAGGAGCATGTGAAGGCTCACTTGCCTGTTCGACATGTCATGTGATTGTGACGGTATGATACTGGACATAGCTTATGTCATAGTACCATGATTATTTCGAACTTATGAGGTACTTAATGTTGAATCTGGTTGTAGGACATGGAATACTACAACAAATTAGAAGACCCAACCGATGAGGAGAATGACATGTTGGATTTGGCCTTTGGGCTTACAGAAACGTGAGTTCTGTCAGCATCAAAACTCTAAATGGATTTGTGGGCGATGAATCTATATTGATTTTTCATGTTTTGAATTTTGCAGTTCTCGCCTGGGCTGTCAAGTGATCGCAAAGCCTGAGCTCAATGGAATGCGCTTAGCTCTTCCTGCTGCCACTCGTAATTTTGCCGTTGATGGTTATGTTCCAAAACCACACTAGACATGTTTTGGTACCAGAATGTGTTTGTTGAGTGTGAAAAAATGCAATCTTCACAGTTTTGTAGCTCCTTTACTGTAGTGGATCAATGAGCATCTCCAACATTCAAGTCATCCCTTTCCATTGATTATTACATGTCTCAATAATCACTTTCCCCAAGTCTTAAGAGCATACAGCATCGATTTTACCATTTCCTGATCAGCTAAGTTGTTGCTAGACCTTGCAATTTTTATCATATAATTTATCTCCAAACTTTGCAGAATATGTAATTCAGTGCATAAATTTATTATATAACATTCTTTCTCAAGGACCGAATTAAGTTAAAACGTGAGAGAAGTTGGTTTGTTAGCGATTTTTACTTTGGAATTTGGATTCTTAGCTATGATATAAAATGATGAAATGATCAACGAGTCCCGGCTATGGCCAGGCTTCGCCAAAAATTCTTTTAATTTGGATAGAACGTCATTTACTTTCCTTTGAAAATATGCCTGTACATTGGAGGGCGTGGCAGGACATGAAAAACACCCATGCTACCAGATTCAGTGAGACCTGTCTGCTAATATAACCTAGTGAGCTAACCCTACCGCACCTAGCAATAGCACCCATGTTACCAGCATCATCACCATAGCCTTGTGAAAGGTTTTTGGAAGAGACTCTATATCACAAGTGTTGTAGAGAAATTGGACACTAGACATGACATGACATGATAAAAGAAAAGGATTTATGCAACCCCTTGCAATCAACTTCATAGAAAGATTAATTTTAGCTGAGTGGTGCTCCTGTGGGGTGGGAGACGTACCCTCTAAATTAGCTCTGCGTCTTTAAGCGTACCAGTGATGAAGTCATCCGCGCGAAATGGCTTTGGGGTGTCATTGTTGAGATTTGGGACGTTTCCGATATCAGAGTAATCAACATTATGATCATTTTGATTGCTGCTTTCAATGACAACAAGCTGCGCACTTGTGGAATTTGCAAGCTCAGCTAACCCGTCAAAGAGGGCACGGTGAGAGAGCTGAGAGTTGATTATCACACTGAGCTTCAAACTGAGCTGAGTTGAAGAGTTACGAGAGAGAATTTCCGAAGGTAAGAAGCCATCACATTGTTCAGGTTCTACTAAATCCTGAAGGGTTGGGACTTGGGATGATATCTCCATCTATGAGAGGGAATTTGAGGAAATGGGCCAGTTCATAGGCTATTTTGCTCTTGTTACTGCTGGAATGGCCTTTCATTGCTATGAGGAATGGGGACCCGAACTGCTCTTCAATATCAATCCCTGGCTCCATTTCCTATCTTCCCACTGCTCTTGAATAATTGAAAGCTAGTATCATCACATCCCACCATCAGTAATTTATGTAGCCCAAAGAAACTGCATAAAAAGATCCCAAAGAGAGAAGAAGACTTCAACCAAATGATTTAATTACTATATTCTTGGATTGCTGTAAACCAAGAAAAGAATATCTTTCTATTCCAACGTTCATAAGTTTTAGAAATTCTTTTATATACATAATTGAATTAATACAGAATGTCTTGAGTCAAATGACACAAGAAGCCACTATGTATGCCTTTCCAAACATACTCCCTAATTTTGAGATTTACATGATTTCCTTGAAAATTAATTTGATATATATGGTGTTTATGTACTAAAATGCCATCCATTATTTTCTATTGGACACTGAACTATATAATAGAAAAACTCTATAAGTGAATTATATAAATTTTCCAAAAAAAGTAACCTATATAAGGTCATTACAGGCTAATATTTTTAAAGTAAGAGAAAAAGAAATTGATTAGCCAATAATATTTAGCATACTAATTTTCATTATTCACTTATTGAAAGTTGAGTCACAAGCATCATTATTCCATTTCTTTCAATTTTTACTTAGATTCTCAATATCATAATTACTTGAGAAAACGTAAATAAAACCACGCCAAAATCCACCTACAAACTACTTAGTATACGTCCTTAACAATTTGTACAAGGTATAATAATTAATGTCATCCAACTATATATCCCAAAGTACATTGAAAACTTGTGTCGTGTCTCCCATGATGTCAAAATTGCTTATGAACTTCTCAATCTAGCTAACCTCGTCACCTCCAACGAGTGGATTTTTTTCACCAATTGTCAAATACACCACACAAAATCAATCATCTTAATTTCCCAATGTCGGCACCATTATAACACTATTTAGAATGACTCTGTTTTTTCGTGTTTATCAAAGTATTTTTTTAATTTTTTTAATATATATTTTCAGTTGAAAAACATTTTTATTATTATTATTAATTATCAAACACACAACAGACTCATAGAACTCTACATGACTATTATTATTTTTAATTAGAAATTGATTTTTTTTAATGCAAAAGGGAACATTAAACTATCTTTGGAGGTGACAAAATAGTTTGGGAAGAAGAGAAGTAAATGCATGCATCACCTGATGTAGCTAGCTTGGTCTTCTCTTTAGTAGAGGTAGAAGAGAAGAAGGAATTTTCAAGATCATTTAAAAGTTGACGTGCAAGTTGGAAGGTGATACGAAGACAAGTGTGACCACTTTTCCATTTTTCCATGTGTTGCTGATCTCATTCATGGCATCATAAGGGTAGCCATGGACGTAGCTGGGGTCAGCCATAAAGTTACATGATAAACAAGTCATCGATTTGGTCGTAGAAGACTTCCAGGATGGTTTGGATCAGCAGGCTCATGAAGTTCAATTTATATTATCTTGATAAATATTTTGGAGTTTGGTTTTCTTTTTATTTATTTATTTTGGGGTTTGGTTTTCTTTTTCTTTTTTTTATGATAACAAGAAGGAAGGATAGTTGAGAATGATCTGAATAATACTATTTTTGTGCAAATATACCCGATTCTGCTTGACCATTATTGTTAAACAATATTCTTCCTATGTTTTTCAATATAATCAATTATTGACCAAAGATTCACTTGATCATGACATAAAAATAGTCAAAAAGACCGATTGGTATATGGTTTTTGAATCGAATCCTCTTTGTTCAAACAAAGTATGTACCGGTTTCACACATTTCATTCAAGAAATTTGGTAGCTAATGAAAGGATGTCAATAGATACATTTTATTTGGATAGCATGCATATAGTCATCTTGTGAGTCAATTCTAATTGGACAAGTAAACCATAGTAATGGGTTTAGAAGCGGGCGATGGTATGAAAATCCAGAATACTAGGGGAATTATTTTTCATCACATTTGAATTATGGATAATTACAAGTTCATGTCAATCTTTTATTTTTATAATTGAGGATTTTATGGGTTGGTGACAGAGACTGGATTTCCTGTAAAAATAGTTATTTTTAAAGGGTTTTAGAGACCATTCAATGATTAATTCAATAACTTTATTATAAAGATTTGCAGTAAATGAACATTAAATTCTAAGAATAAAAATATTTATTTTTTTGTTTATGTATAATAACTATTAAGAATAAATTGTAAGAAAATAAAGGTTCTAAACCCCTTGCTTAGGTTGTTCAAGGTGCATTTATAGGCTTTTTTCTTTCCTCTTTCGAGAGATTGTAAGTCTTTTCTTCTTTTTCAAATTCATAGGTGGTTGGGCTTGGCGCGTAGCCGTGTTCAAGGGGATTGGGTCTGGCAAGGTATCAGACTCACAAGTGCTTGAACCTGGTGTGTAACCGAGCCCAAAATGATTGAATCTGGCAAGGAACTAGACCTTAAATGCTTAGGTTTGGCGCATCGCGGAGTCTAGAAATTTTAGATTTAGCAAGGTACCAAATCCACAGGTACTTTAAACACGTAGCCAAAAAAAAAGGGCGATATCCTTACCTAACCTTTTTATCCAGGTCTTAATTTTAATTTGTCGAGCTTCTTTTTAGTTTTGGTCCCTTTGAATTTTTATAAAGAAATATCTTTTAGTACAAAATAATTTGATCATCATGTGCTAATTATATATATTACTATAATCACAAGCGGGCAATAAAGCACAATTATAGTTCACAAACATCCTACTTTGGATTAAAAAAAAATCTTAATTAATTTAGTAAGTTAAAATTAATTAAAACATGTAGTATATAATTAAAGTTCTTTTAAGCTATTAATTTGACAATATTAGAATATTTTAGATGACTCTTCTAGGGTTTAGCTTTGTAAACTTCAAAGTAGAACCTTAAATCTTGTTATGAAATAATTAAGTTGAAGGCGCGTACGGATATACTATAATTACTACTATTCCTCTAATTCTAGATATCCTTTGCATCGTTTGAGACCATGAACCTCTAGAGCTACTAGGTCAATATCCAAGCTTCGAGATAACTTTTTACTATTCGTTATAGGATTTATAATCACAAGGTCATAATTAGCATTGATTGAATTGAATTATAAAGGTGGTAATAGATAGTTTGAGAACGAGGAGTAAATTATGTTTTTAAAAAAATTAATTATTTTTAATTAAAATTTAATATGATTTGTATGTTTTGAATTGTTTTAATATGTTAACATTAAAAGTAATTTTTAAAAAATAAAAAAATATTATTAATATATATATTTTAACATAAAAAAATTATTTAAAAAACAATCATTATCACATTACAAATCATGTAATGCAACCCATTGCAATCAGCTTCATAGAAAGATTTATTTTAGCTTAGTGGTGCTCGTAGGGGGTGGAAGACGTACCCTCTAAATTAGCGCTGCGGCTTTAAGCATTCCAGTGATGAAGTCCTCCGCGTGAAATGGCTTTGTGGTGTCAATGTTGAGCTCTGGGACGTTTCCGGCATCACAGTAATCAACATTATGACATTAACAAGACGCGCAGCTGTGGAACTTGCAAGCTCAACTAATTAACCTGTCAAAGGGGGCACGACGAGAGAGCTGAGATGGTTGATGATCACACTGAGCTGAGTTGAAGAGTACTTGCGAGAGAGAATTTCCGTAGGTAACAAGTCGTCACATTGTTCAGGGTTCTATTAAATCCTGAAGGTTTGGGATGATATCTTCATCTATGAGAGGGAATTTGAGGAACTAGGCCAGTTCATAGGCTATTTTGCTCTTGTTTCTGCTGGAATGGCCTTTCTTTGCTATGAGAAACGGGGACTCGAAGTACTGTTCTTCAATATCAACCCTGGCTCCATTTCCTCTGATCTTCCCACTGCTCTTGAACAATTGAAAGCTAGTACCATTACATCACATCATCTGTAGTTTATGTAGCCCTAAGAAACTGCATAAGAAGATCCCAAGGAGAGATCAGGAAGAGGACTTCAACCAAAAGATTTAATTACTATATTCTTGTACTGCTGAAGACCAAGAAAAGGACAAGTATCTTAGAGCAAGGGCTTTAATTTGTTCCCCAGATTGCAATATTCTCTACCCTGCCACTAACTTTGCATGGTGCCACTCGATGTCAAAGGAAATAAATATTGGTATCCAAGAAAGAGTTCACAGATTAAGCTTCTAGCAGGACTCCCATTTTCTTTCCTCACTTTTCCTTCTATTTCCATGGAAATTAACCGGTTGAATTTTCACGCAAGGATTCCTGCAAATCTTCTGATTTGCAACGAGGTGTTGTATTTGGTTCGAAACGTTTTCATTAAGTCGAAAGAACATGGAATTCTTTTGAGACATATATTTCAATGATTTTAATATTGATATGCTAATTTTAAAAATTACAAAAAAAATTATTTTAATATTTTTTTTGTTAATAAATACTTTTTACAAAAACACGTTTCATTGTATTACCGAACACACATAATTACACGAGTAGTACTCTACATGAATTATTTTTTTTTATACAAATCAAAATTGATTTTTTAATTAAAAACGGACACGTCAAATATCTAAATTATCTTTGGAGGTGACAAAATAATTTGTGAAGAAGAGAAGTAGCTAGCCAGGTCTTCTCCTTCAGGAGAGGTAGAAGAGAAGAAGGAATTTTCAAGATTATTTAAAAGTTGACGTGCAAGTTGGTAGATGACGAAGACATGAATAATCACCATTTTTCGATGTGGCGCTCATATCATTCATGGCATCATGAGGAGGGCAGCCATGGACGGAGCTGGGGTCAACCATCAAGTTGCATGATAAAACAAGTCATCGATTTGGTCGCAGGAGACTTGTAAGTTGGTTTGGATAAGTTGCTCTGGTGAAGTTCAATTTATACTATCTTGATATATATTTTGGAGTTTGGTTTTCTTCTTCTTGCTTGTTTATGATGACAAGAAGGAAGGATAGTTGAGAATGATCTGAATAATACTATTTTTGTGCACATATACCCGATTCTGCTTGACCATTATTACTGTTAAATAATATTCTTCCTCCGTTTTTTAGTATAATCAATAATTAAGGACCAGAAATTAATCCACTTGATCATGACATAAAATAAAATAAAATAAAAAAAGACTGATTATTGGTGTATGGTGTTTGAATCGAAATCCTCTTGTTCAAACAAAGTATACCAGTTTCACACATTTCATTCAAGAAACTTGGTTGGTAGCTAGGTGGTGAAAGGATTTCAGTAGATACATTTTATATATCTGGATAGGATGAATATAATCGTCTCCTCGGTCAATTCTAGCTGGACAAGTAAACCATAATGCAAGGTTTAGGTGCTAATCATCCTGCCATAATGATAAAAACTATTTCCTTAATTAATTTTTGAGTTAGGATTAATTAAAACTTGTAGTATATAATATTTAAATCGCTTTTAACCCTTTGATTTGACAGTATTAGACTTTGTTTGGGAAAGTGGTTGCAGCTGCGTTCCTAAAAATTTTAAAAAAAATTTTTTTACTAAAATTAAATATGGTTTATATGTTTTGGATCGTCTTGATGTGCTGATGTTAAAAATAATTTTTAAAAAATAAAAAAACATCATTGACGTGTATTTTAGCACAAAAAATTATTTAAAAAACACCCGCAACTACACTGCCAAACACTCTCTTATATTTCAAGAAGTGGTCACAAAATCAGCAATATCCCTCTTGGAATGAAGGCCTGTACGGATGCGCTGTAATTATGACCAATCCTCTTATTCTTAGATTAATTTAATTTCAACGATCCTTTTTATAGATTTTATAAAACATAAGAGAAATAATATAAATAATATCTTTAAATTTTATTTTATTAAATTAATTTTTTAATATGGTGTTAAGATTTAAGTGATCAAGCAATCACGAGTTTAAATTTTATTTTTTTATTTATTTTATAAAAATTAAATATAAGATAATATGAGTATGTAAATTTTCAATTTAAAAGATTTTTATTTAAATAAATAAATTAAAAAATAATATAAATTATATCTTAAATTTAAATTAAATTTTTAATAAATAATTTCAGCGGTTGAATTATAAAATTTATATTAATTAGATGCTAACTATGTAATTACAGTAATTAACCTTAATCTCCTGAAAAAGTATGAGCAGTATCCCTATATATGGTGGGCCATTGTATATATTTTCGTGAATTTCATAATAGATATGGTAAGACCAAGCATACAAGAGAAATCACAAATTGAATTGTGGATCAAATCCTTAATTTCCACAATCAGCCATTAATTACCCCAGAGAAAAGGTAGGTACGTAGGGAGTTCAATGCTGCTATTTCACTTCAGTTGGCCTTGGATTACTATAATTGTTAGTTGTCATCCAAGAGTGGGGTGCAGGGCTGAGTAAATTACCTAAATTATTCAAAATATTTATAAAAATCAAACTGAACAGTTTTTAAAAAATGACGATAATTTTAATTAAAAAATCAATATTTGATTTTAGTTTCATCAATCAAAATAAATAAAAAAAACTAATCAAATTCAAAATATCCATTATAAACTAAATATCCATTAAAACATATAGTCCAATGAAAACGCAAATAAATTAGATTAGATTTATTTGATTTTAAAAAATATGAATGTGAACTAATCTTAATTTTCCAGTTTGATTTGATTATTCTGTTTGATTTAATTTAAAATTTTATTATTTTAAATCTTTTTTAGATTTTTTTTATCCCAGTTAAATCATTCAATATAATTTTTATTTTAAAAAATAATTTTTATCACACCACTTAACCGAGATAATTTAGTGGGATCTTATATTGTTTTAGGTCCAAGATCTAATATTATATTTTTAATAATTATTTTTATTAAAACAACATCTTTATATTTATTTTTAAAAAAAAATATTGATATCAATATAATCAACAGGGAATCAAGCTTAACTAGATTAACAAATCTAATAACAATATAGTTAGAACAACTGGATTTTTACTAGATAAATATTTTTTAATTTAATTTGAAACTCAAGAATAAATTTATTAAAAGAGTATGGCTTGTGGAGCTGCTGAAAGAAAATATTTTTATTTTTATTTTATAAACAAGTGGGGATATTATAAAATGGAGCGTGTCAAACTTGTGTTCAAATCGCAGTATACATTTATTCTCCTACTTTTCAAATTGCCTAGACTGTTGCCCTGTGGTTCCTTGACCATTATGGATCTAGGACCATTGACAGAGATTAATATAATACACGAGAGAATATGCGGAGCAGTAGATTTTAGATTTATTTTTTAATAATTATAATTTTAAATTATAAAATTATTGAAAATTTATATCTTTATTAATTTTAGTATTTATAAAATTAGTCAAGATATATATAAATAAACACAAATATTTCTATTAATTTAAAAAAAAAAACAGGAGAGAATCCAATCTTTCATCAACCTCTATATGTTTATCCGGGGAGTTTGAGCAGAAAGTTCAATCCTTGCCTCTTTTTTTTTTTTTAATTTAGCACATTTTCTTCCCCTGATTATTCTAGCGGAAGACAGGTGAAGTGGGAACTGGAAAGTGGAAGGAAATTAACAAATTAATTAGTGGTACCTTAATCACTCTTGAAAGCTCATTGGACCGACAGAGGAAGTTCGATCTCTGCCTGTTTCTTTGTTTTCCCTTATCCACGTTATTCCTTCACCGAGCTACTTCTTGTACTATCTGGGAGCCTTTATGGCGGAAGGGGCCCTCTAATGTCAGCCATTTTTGAAGTCATGGTAGCTGTTGAAATTTGAGTAGCTCAAGTCTAAAACATGTGGTTTGGAAATATGACCACAGATTACGAAATTTTGAATTCATGAACCTTTCTTCCAATACTATAATAATAAACATTGGATTAATCGATCCAGTCTCGTGCATGCTTTTCATTCTTCTACTTTTTTTCTCCGACTCGTAGATTAATTGGACATGGACATGTTCGGATTACAGGCGTCGTCCCTGACCAGGGTCCCTGAACTGAAAAAAATAAAAATAAAAATGGCTGGCATGGATGAACAGGTTTTTTCTCCTTCTTTTCCACGACGACTGTTATTTACGTGCTAATTACTTTTAATAATGTCAGTTTAGACAATAAGTTTATTCATTGTGCTTGTGGTTAGGAAAGGGAACAGAAAATAAAATTAAAAAAACTAAAATATTAATTATTTTATTATTTAGATTAAAAATATAAATATTATTAAGGAAAGGATTAAAAAAAATTTACAGGGGCCGGTCCCTGTCAGCCCCCTGTCTCCACCCCCTGCTTGTGCTAATGAAAAAAGAAATTCTTGAGAAGAGTCATTTTTATTATGCTATCGTAGTTTTGATTATTTTTAGAAAAATTCAAATAATTAGATTTGCATTGAATTTAACTAGATTAATCAGGTTAGGGAAAAATATGTGGGATTAATTGAGTTCGGCATAATCAATATGTTTTATGATTCAAATTAAAACTCAACTTGTCATAGTTTTTTTTAATCAACTTGCTGTGAAGTGTAAAACCTGTAATATGAATGAGAAACGTGATGGAAAAGTTTTATTTCGAGGTCGATGGACTGCCCACCATATATATATATATATATATATATGGGTTCAAGGTCTCATTCCATGGTTGAGTCTTGGGAAGCTGGGAGGATTAGGTGAGTGATTTTTGCCTAAAAGCTCTTGCTTTGTGATGAAGGACATGACCTGCGATGGTGACGGGCACCACCCCCACCGTCTATCCAATTTCAAAAAATGCTAAACAAGAATTCACGCATGTTTATATTGTTTTCCTTCTGATCTGGCTTTTCTACGTGGAAAATTGCACGTTAGAGTATCAACTTTTATGGCATGTTTTACATTTTCTTTTATCATTAGTCAGGTCCATAAATTATTTTTGCAACGAATTTTATATTTATATGTGAAAGGATAGTGCAATTCCAAGCGTGTTTGAAAGTCTTTTTAAAGGACAATTCCAGTGTTTACAAAGGATGATTGATGATTTGGTAATGATTGTTTGAAATAATTTTTTAATTTTTTAAAATTTTATTTTTAACATTAGCACAAAACACTAAAAAAATAATTTAAAGTAAAAATAAATTTAATTTAAAAAAAATACTTTAAAAAAACAAAAACAACCATGTTAAGGACGCAGTTATAATATAATCATTTTATTGAAAACAAAACGGTGGCATATTAGGGTTCTTTATCGTGCCTTTTAAACACGTGTAATTAGTTGTCTAATCCTCTATTTACAAGGTCAAGTCCACGTATTTGACAAGTCAATACTTAATTAGTTAATATCAACCTTTTTAAGATAAAGGTTGATTTCAGGGGCACGATGTTGTCATCAACACCTTGGAATGCTTCCTAGTTGGTTAGCGAGATTATTTGAATGGTAATTATTATTTTTTAAAGTAATTTTTATTTATAATATATTAAAATAATAATATTTTTTAAAAAATATTTTTTATATTAGCACCGCATCCAGCATCCACCTTAACTCAAGAATGTGATAGTGGAGCAAGTTCTAAGATTTAAATAATCTCCTCCTTTGTAATTATTTAATGAAATACATAGTTTATTCTTAAGAGTCTTGACTGAATTAGAATATAAATAAATTTGTTTCATATACCTTGATTTTAGTAGCCATCCACACAATCTTCAAATTAAAATTGCTATTTTTTTTTCTTCCAACAAATTGCAGTGTTCAATCTAAAAATTAAGTTATTTTGTTCTTAAAAAATAAATATAAAGTAGATTGGTCAGTGTGATCTCCGCTGTCTATGTCCATGAATTAGTGTCGTTTTGGCAGCCGACCAAGCTTGACATTTGTATATGCAGCCTGCGGGGGAAGGAGGCTTGATCATAATTTTTGGCACAGAGGAAAATCAGAGGTTATTATGCAAAGGGTGTTGAAATGCAGACTTCAATTTTCTTGGTTAAATTTAAATGTACGGAAAGTCAAGTTATTGCTTTTTGACAGGGTGTTCACGACCATTAACATTAATTATTTGTTAATTAATTAAGAAGACACCGAAAACACGTGGGAAAAGTGCTCTAGCAATGTACAATGTATGGTACTTCCCCCACGTGTTTTGGTGTGGCACCGATTTTTTAATTTTTTAATTAATTTTTTGTTTTTTATTCTATTTTTTATTTTTTTATGATATCCTACTCTCGGATTTCAAGTTTGATGGGTTAGCCTGGTTGATCCTGACAAGTTAACCTTTAATACTGGGTTAATCAGGAATTATCTTTCATAATTTGTTTTATTTTATTTTTGTTAGTTATTCTAGTCTCATGACCCGATAATAGAGTTTAATGGGTTAACCTAAGTTGACTCGGGTTGTTTTTTTATATAATTTAGATTTTTTTTGATTTTATCGTTTAATATTAGATCGATTGAGAATTTAACTTCATAATCTGTTTTGATTTAACTTCTATAGAAATATTCTAGTCTCATGATCAGGGTTATGAGTTTTAGTATTTTAAATCTGATTAAATCAGGTCGTTTTTTTATTGGATTGTCTTTGTTTCATAATCCAGGTTACAAGTTTAGCTAGTCAATCAGTTAACTCGAATTTTTTAATTGACTTTTTTTTTTTCCAGTATCATCTTTTAATATTATGTTTGATTGAGAATTAGATTTTATAATTTATTTCGGTTTAATTTTTATGATTGATCTCATGACCTAGAAATAGTGCTTAACGAGTTAGTCCATATAGACTCGACTCATTTTTATGTTGTTTTTTAATTAAAATTTTTATAAATTTTATTATTCAACAATGGGTCCGATAAGATTGATTGAGAATTGAGTTTTATAATTTGATTTAATTTGTTCTTTACGGAGTTATCGTAGTCTCATAATCAGAGTCACGGATTTGACAAGTTAATCTGGATTAAATCATGTTATTTTTTTATTTTCTTTTCATGTTGTTATCTCGGTCTTATAACCTAAGTCATGAATTTAGCTGATGGATTTAAGTTATTTTTTTACGTTTATTTTTAATTGATTTTTTTTAGTATCATCCTTCAACATTAGACTGATTGCGAATTGAACTTCATAGTTTATTTTTATTTTCTTTCTACGTGGTTATCTCGGTCTTATGACCCGAGTCGTGAGTTTGACATGCTAACCCGAGTTGCTTTTTTAGATCCATTGTTTAATTGATTTTTTTTCAATATTATCCTTTAACATCGAGTTGAATGGAAATTAGATTTTATAATTTATTTTGATTTGTTTTCTATGAAGTTATCATAGTCTAATAACCTGAATCACGAATTTGATATATTAACTCGGGTTAATCCAAATCAGCCCAATATATTATTATCTTAATATTAAAAAAAATATTATCTAGAAAAAATATCTTGAGATGAATTATGTTTTTACAGGTCGTGTAGCTTGTTTTTGAATCTTCAAAGTCAATCGGGTCATTTCAAATCAAGCCCTGTAAAGTTAAAAAAATATTAACAATATCTCAATATTTTTTTATATTAAAAATAAACTAGATTTGATATGCAGTATAGGGTCACTTATCTAGTGGACTCTAAATATTGGAGATGGTGTGTTTCACGCCATATATGTAATAGTTCCATTCGTCACATTTTTATT
>Ga0325414_1002130_pt1 | contig 19787 bp, 14 predicted proteins | sample PopdelMetagenome_8_FD_206183 | JGI IMG/M metagenome (GOLD analysis project Ga0325414, IMG submission 206183) | Populus deltoides microbial communities from Bellville, Georgia, United States - Leaf-PdKOR-R3 | ecosystem: Host-associated > Plants > Phyllosphere > Phylloplane/Leaf | place: USA... | reverse complement strand
CTCAATACCTTTTAAACAAAATATTAATAAACCTTCCTTTTTATGTGCTCAATTTATGAAAACATAGATGATGGGGCTTTTATTGGAAGAAAACAAGATTTTTGTTCTAATGTTTCAGGTTAACTTCCTTGGGTTGGGATTATTATCTTCTTTTTTTTACTTTTTTTTTATATATACACATATAACTTAAAACACAATGCTGCTTTAACCCATGTAACGAGCTTTCGGCTAATGACTCCCAGACCAGTTGGTCTTACGGCATTAGGTGTTGAGACACCCGTTCGAGCTTAATAACTCGGGTTACAGATACTGATAAGTAGATAGTGCAATGTTTGATTCCCTTAAGCTTTTCTCCTTAACCCATGTAACAAGCTTTGGGCCAATAGCTCCCAAGTCAGTTGACTTTAGGGTATTAGGTATTAAAACACCCCTTTGGGTTAATTGCTTAGATTAGGGAGACTACGAAACCAAACTTATCTACGTTTTTTTATTATATACACTTTTTTTTTGTTTTTTTTGTTTTTTTTTGTTTTTTTTTTTGAAAATTACATACTATCCCTTTTCCTTAGTTGTTACCTTTAACAAAAGAACATAAATAATGTAATAATCCAATATGCAACCCACAATCATATGTTAAAGTGTGTGTGTGAAAATGAAGGTTTACGAATAATTGTTAAATGAGTATATGAGCAGAGTCAAGTGATAACAATGCGAGAGTTTGTAAACCTGAATATTTCAAGAAGTGTAATAATAGACCTTGTTATGAATGTTTACTAAGATGCGTCTCAAGAGTCAATACTCATTACTCTGCCATCTTAATAACAGTTTTGCAAATAGTTTATGAAAAAGAAAACACATTAGGTTTTTTTTTTTTAATATCAACTACTACCCTTTCCCCCCAACCAAAATGAGACATTGTCCTCAATGTCCTAAGGTAGAAAGATAGAGTATAGAAGACATCACCTGAAACAACGAATACTGACAAACCTGAAACACACTTAAACAAATATAAGAAATAACAAAACAAAATAATAAGATATTAATAAAACCAAAAGACACAAGGTTTCACAAACGAAGGCTCAAATCCAATCTAAGCTTTTTACGGCTTTCCTCAGTTGACTAATGTATGCGACTCATAGAGGGATCAATGATAGGGATGAAAGATTATAGTTGGTCAATCAATTGTTCAGCAGTAGCAGCAGAGATTATGATTTGTCGTGCCGAAGATGTTAGAAATTCCTGTTCCACAGCTTGATCAAGAAAAGACAACAATTTATCATAAAAACCATTAACATTTAACAAACCTATAGGTTTATGGTGAATGTGCAGTTGGACCCAAAAGGAAATATGAAAGATATCTTCCAATGTGCCCAGACCACCTGGTAAGGCAATGAAGGCGTTAGCATGTTTAAACATTGTATTCAATCATTCAGACATTATGGAGACCTGTAGTTCCTCTCCAATTGTTTTTCCAAGGAGGTCCTCTTTTGCTAAAGCTTTGGTGACGACCCCCAAAACTTGACTGCCTCCTAAAAATGCAGCTATTGACACACCCCCCATTAACCCAAGACTGCCTCCTCCATATACTAAATGAATCTTTCTCTCAGCTAATACCTGACCAAGATGATTTGCTGATTCTAAAAACTCTTTTTCTTTCCCAGGACTAGATCCACCGAAAACATAAATATTTCTTATTTGATGACTCAAGGAACCTGTCATTTCTACACACTTCGATATCTGTTGAATGTGTGGGTTGAGTAGAAATAAAGGGAAGGAAGAGAAGATTTTAGAGATGAGAAATTGAAAATGCAATCATACCACCTATATGTAGGCCAGCTGGAGCCTCTCTCTCTTTATTATTTTTTTATTATTATTCTTTTTTATTTTTTTATTTTTTTATTTTTTAAATATGTATGTACAAGCAGTTGTGATTGTGGCTCACATCTTCCCTTGGTTTTACGTCCAAGAATGGTTTAAACGCCCTCTATGGGTCGGGGATATGCTTCCCATCCAGTTTTCTTAAAAATTGACAAACAGGGTCTTTTTTAGTCAGATTCCCAAGACTATGTCGAGCATGTTCTTTATGGAATTGTGGCCATATATATGGACAACTCATCATCCATTTCATTAGGAAAAAATCTAGTATTTCATAATAGAAGTAAGCATATTGACACAAAATTTCATTACTTACAAGATTGCATTACAAATAAGGAAGTTGAAGTCAAGTTTATAAAGACACAAGACCAAGTCACAGATATATTCACAAAGCCACTCAAATATAATGTTTTTATCAAAATGAGAGATGTGTTGGGAGTTATGAAGAAATCAAGTTTAAGGAAGGATGTTGAAAGTAAACCATATTTTAGATTCTGAAAAATTCAAAAACAGTCGACCGATTTAGTCGATAGAATACAATTCTTGTTCATATTAGGATTTTCTTATATTAGTTTAATTCATTAATTATCTATGATTTTATGCCTATAATAAGGCTTGTAATTCAGCATTATTAATAAGTACAAAAGAGAGAGAATAACTAAGAGACCTTAGAGAGAAACACTTGATAAAACTATACAATCCTCTCAATCTTCTTCTTATTCTTGAGTTCTTGACCTTGTATTTTTGTGTTGATCTTATATAACACCTGTCTTCCTTACAATAGTTAACACCAATGATCAATTTCAATTTTCTTAAGATTTTATATTTTTTGTGATACGCATACATGCCTTGTGTTGCAACCTAAATTTCAACCCTATTTTTGAAAACATTTTGAGAAAAACAAAAAAAAACCTAAAAAATATGTTATTGATGTATTTGCTTCATTTTCAGCGTCTCTTTCAAAGAATTTAAAATTAAAGAAAAAGAAAAAGAAAACGAAAAAATGCATTTTTATTTTTATTGATTTAATTGTGGAAGGGAGATGATCAAATTGAAAATTGAAAACCCTTTTACTAAGCAACCCATTTTTTAATTAAATGGTCTTCAATCAATTCTTTTAATCCAAGTGTCCATTTTTCTTTGCTTTATCTTCAAGTTATTAAATGAATTGTTGAGATTCATTTTTAAAATTCAATGGTGGATCTTAGTTTGCTTTGCCTTCAAGCAAAAAAAAATTATTTACCTATAAATATGTGGTTACACCACAAACAAAGGGGAAGGAGAAAATTTAGGGAAACCAAAAAAATATCAAAAAAGTATTCATGCATACTCTCCTCACACCCACACATCATAAAACAAACCTAGCCCCCAATAAACCTAAGCGGAGTAGGCACAACAAAAAAAAACTAAATTGCCATCCTCACCCATAGTCTCTCTCTTGTCCACCAAATGACACAAGAAAAAACCATCAAACATCCACCACACCCTCTTCAACTTGTAACAGTCATTCAATCTCAAACAGAACCATACCCATGACCTTCATTCCCTCTTCCACCCATGACATCTTTAAAAACCCCTAATGTCATGCACCCACATGCGACAAAATGATAACTCCACTAGGGAAGGTATTGTTTCTGACATGTATTAGACTAAGTTTTGTGTATTTGATGTCATTTATTTGTTTTGATGTGTTTAAATTGTTGCATTTGACTTATTTTATTTTATTTACATTTTAGCATATTCTATCATGTCCATACATGTATGTTTTCATGCATCATTATTTTATTTGAGATATGTTGCTCTAGGTTGCACACTTGGAAACTTTAGGTTAGGTAGGGGAGTGACGACTTACCTTATAACTTTCAATCAGGGTTTAAGTTTGTGAAACCATCCAACTCTTTGTTAAGTGCTTAAAATGGTAGGGATTGGTAAACATGCCATCTTATTATCTATTGAGCCCTCATATTATCTTCACGAGGGTGATCACTAGGATAACAAAAGACCCTTTTTCAAAGACTAAGTAATAAACCTATCCTCTGTCTTACGTAAAAAGATTAGAACCTACCTTTAGGATGTATGCTCCCTACATATTTGTTTTACATCAAGGCACGCCCTTCTTGAAACATCTTGAATTAGGGATTTAAGGGTGACACAATAGCTGTCTCTTAGGAAATTTATGTTGTAGAGTTTGGGCAATAATCAAAATTCTTGTTTACCATACAAGTGTTACGACCAGGTGTCACTTCTTAAAGGGCAAGTTCACCATATAAAAACATGCTCATACATTTGACATGCATGTATCCTTACATGTATATATACTCGACCAGGTTGAAATATAGGTCCCCTACCTAAGGTCTACTACATTTAACTGGAGTAAAAGATGGAAAATGAAAAAAAGGCTTAGATAGAGGCTCATTATCAAAAGGAAATTGAGAACATCAAAGGTGAAGTAGCTAGACTCACAAATCAACTCGAACAAACATTGAGTTTCAAGAATGGAAAGGGAACATCTACATAGTCTCTCGTGGAAGCATCATCAGCCTATATCCCTCACACATCTCAGAACTTAGGGGCAGACTCAGTAACCAGGCAGTATTTTTCCATTTCCCTCCATCTAGCCAACTCAAGCTCAAGTCACCGTGGATCCAACAACATAAGATCTTCTGATGATAGGTCTACCAGTCCCATAAACCATGATAAATGGGTTGCTTTAGAAGAAAGGTTGAGAGTAGTTGAAGGAAATAATCTAACTGACCTTGTATTAGCAGCTGAAGTTTGTTTAGTTCCAAACATTGTGGTGCCAAAGAAGTTGAGTGCTGGACTTTATCAAGTATACCGAACTAGAATGCCCGAACACCTATCTCTAGTATTACTACAACAATATGGCTAAAGTATTTATAATGATAAGATGCTGATCTATTTTTTCCAAGATAGTCTCATAGGATCCGCCTTGAGCTGGTACATGAGACTAGACAATACCAAGATCAAGACATTACAGACACCTTCTTAAAGCATTATAAATTTAACTTGGAAACTGCTCCTAACATAACATAACCAACCTGATGGCCATGAAGAAGGGAAACTAAAAGTCTATGAGAGCATATGCACAAAGATGGTGAGATAAGACAACACATGTCTAACCTCCACTGATAGAGATATAAATGGTGATGTTGTTCGCCAACACCTTCCAATCCCTTTATTATGAGCATTTGATGGGAAGCTCAGCTTGAAATTTCTATGAAGCTGTGAGGATTGCCAAAGGAATTGAACAAGTTATAAAAAAAAAATTAGACATCCTACCATGGATTCCAAAACAATTACAAGAGATGAATCAGAAGATTGCTTTTAGATGGGAAACCTTAGTTGTGTGGTCCAATCAGGTCTCGTTGTAGCATCAACTGCTCAAATATCTTTATTAAAGATTAGCATGCATTTGCCACTCAAGTTTGTCTACTAGCATCTATTAGACTCTGGACTTGTTTCCCCGACTCCATCAAATCCCATTTAACCAATATTCCCTAGGTGGTATGATCCAGACAAGAGATATGAAATATCATGGTGGGGTCTTGGGCCATTCGATTAAAAATTGCAAAAATTTCAAGTATCAAGTTCGGAAGATGGTGAGCAAGAGACAAGTTGAGTTTGTGAAGGATGGTGTCATCGACAATATTATTACTAGATCATCACGAACATAACAAATATTGATAAGCAATGACAAGACATAAATGTTTACTGGAGAATTAGGGTGTTGTGTTGTCAATGATTTTATTATGGAATTTTTCTATTTAGCACTTTTGTTTTGGGATCACACCTCATCTTTTTAATGAAATATGTCTTTTTCTTACCTCTTTATTGTTATAAAATCAAGGTATGTTTAACATTTTATTTTGACAAAATATTTTTGATCACACTACAACATTCAAAATCAAGGCTAGTCAATCCTAAAAGATTAAAAGTGTTTTGATTTCAAAAATGACTCGATGTTTGTTAAAATGACATGATAAACAATGTGGGGTGACCAAACAAATTTTAAGCTCACATACAAAATTGAACCACACATCATAGAGCTAAGTTTTAGCAGTATGCATAATGACATATATTAGATTTGGTAATTATAGACTCACGAATCGTGATTCTTTATAAGTCCAAATCATTACATTAGATGATGTTAAAATTTATTAGTTTTAGTCGACCTTACTTGAAATGAGAAAAGGTCATCTTTGTTTATGCCCTTCACTATTCTTAAAATATATATCCCTTGCAAATCCTAATTTAAGCTTAATGGAATCTTTCTTTAAAAAAAACATTGATATGGATCACACCTTATATTGGTGGCAAGTGAGGATTTTTATTTTTTGGTTGGAAAGATGAAGACAATGTTAGAATCAATGGTAAAAGAGAATGCTAAGAATAGAAGCCCAATGATTGAGAAAGGACTAAAAGTAAAAAAGCCCTAAATGTAGGGGCATCCAAGAAAACTTTGAGGAAGGTTGTGGGAAAGCCAAAAGCAGACCACACTTAAAGGCAAGTCAAGGTTAAAAGTTGGAAAATGCCTATCAAGTTTAGGAGGGGCAAAAAGTTTTTTTAATTGAGAAAAGGCATAGAAAATGCCAAAAGTCGATGCCGAGGGCAAGTTAAAAAAAGAAAGAAAGAAAAAGATATTGAACTATATGCATGTCTTTTGGTATCTATGATAAAGCTTCTAGTGTCTTCATATTATTGGTTATCCATTAAAAAAAATGTCAGATTTGCATTATAGCCTCTATTAATAGAATATTGATCTTTTAGGTGAACACAGAATAAGTGGCATAGTTATATGTCTTTATTTTACAAAGATAGTGAAATAAAAAAAAAGAAATAACAAGGCTAATGATTGACAAAAATCCCTGACTTCTTCTTTGAATTGAAATTTGAGATAAAGAAGTATTAAGAGATCACTGATGGGCAATGAGTTTTGGTATTCTCTTTAAATTTGAGATTAATAATGAAAGGAGTGGCATGGTTATATGCCAATGTTTGATCTTGATTGATAAAATTGAAAGTTTTTTACTAATAAAAAAAAAATCTTGTTAAGAGTGAGTTTCTTGTCCGGTTTTAAGAAACAAGAATAATTGATGAAATATATGGCATGGTTTGTCATTTCTTCTATAGCAAGAAAAAATAAGTTAATGAATAGTTGATGGTGATCTCAAGTCTTTGAAATCCTTAAACACCTTTTGAGCCTATAAATTTCATTTTCTTTCATAACCATGAGTCAAAGCTTGCAACACGCTTTTAAAAACTCTTTTTTAATCAAGTAAGCAATATGAACCGATAAATGGCGCTCTCAAAACTTGAAGAGCTTTTCCATAAAGGTCGCGGCTTCACGAACTAAGCTACTAGTTATTATGCATGCTGATAAAGTAAGTGCTGAAAATGAGATAAATTTTCAATGGAACCTTTAGTTTTTGCTCAAACCTTCTACTATTGAAATCCACAGAAGGTCACCTCGTCACGTACCATCAAATGACATACCCAAAATCAAAGATTAAATTGACACAAAAAACTATAGGAAAACTATTTTAATCTTATAATGGGTCAAATTTTATTTTCAAAATACAAGACAATCAAAAGATTGCATGTGTTGAGTGGTGTGTGTTAGGTCTTTGACCAAAGAAGCTTGATTTTCAAAAATTAATAACTTTCTTATTTCATTTCAATAATTAGACTTTAACAGACATGATCTTTAAAATGTGTGAGTTGATTCTAAAACAAGAGAAAAATCTCAAACAAAAAAAAATCATGGATCGAGTTTGCAAAATCCTTGATGAAAATGACATCGACGCTTCTTGATCATCCTTGAATAGTTAAGCAGTCAGGGGCAATACAGCGGACCCTGGAAAGGAAAAAAAATAATATTCAGATTAGCCAGCGGGAAAATTCAAGTGATAAATCAGTGAAATCCATCAAAGCTTTGGCAATGGCAAATGCCTCTTGATAATAGAAAAAAGAATGAGTATAATCAGATCAACCAAGATCAATGTTTCACAAGGAAAGTTTATAATTTAATGAACTCCAACAATAGTTGAGAGTAATGATACACTAAGGGGCATCTTCATGTATGAAATCTTGGTTTACCTTCTAAAATATGGTTATGACACCTAAAAGATATGATCGCATGGGTGCATTTAGATAAATACATGCCACCAAGACTGACTATAGGACAATATGCTTTAAAGCCCATTGATTTAAGTTACATCTCACTATATGAATGTGGGTGATAAAAGGGATTGATGATGACAATACATTTCTTTTCATAATCTGGTTAGACAGGTTAAGAGGAATTCATTGAGAAGAACATTGAGCATACAATGATGAGCCTTTGTTACTTGTCTAAATGACAGTTCTATAAAAGTTGATGATAACATATGCTTGAAAAGTATGGATCAACTGAAGGTAACTTCGTGGCTGATTGACAATCTAAGATGAGGTCAGCACTAAAAAAACCTTCTGATGATTGTAGTCAGGATGCACACAGCTGATCATATAGCAATTATTGGGAGAATCCAAGAGTTAATGATTTGTTAAACTTCTTTATGATGAATCAAACAACACCACACTTGGAGGCATGATCAGACTTGATAAATAATGAGAGAAGTAATCATCACGGACAGCCTTGGATAGATACTGCACTTACATTTAAGTGGAGGACTAGCATACGGTAAACTCGAATGAGCCGGTGAATTAGAAAAACTAAAAAGGTTTTGGATAGCAAACAAAGACACCTTATGATGATGGAGCATCAAAGATTGGGGGGGCTATATTTCAAACTAGGTAATGATGAATGCATGTTATGTAACCCCAAAGCATTGCATAAATATTTTAGAATTTTTTTTCAGAAAAAAAAATCCTCGATGAAATCAAGTAAGATTTTGATGAATTTGAGTTGGCAAAGAAAGACTCTTTGAGCTATGATAGCATGGAAATATCAGGTTAACCCTGTAATCAGGAAGCACTAAGTTCAAACCCCGCGATCAGAAAATATCAATTCAACCCTGCCATCAGGAAGGATAGGTCGACCCTTTAGTTAGAAAGCACCAAGTTTTCCAACTTCATGATTAGGAAATTTCAGGTCAACCCTACAATCAGGAAACACCAAAAAATTCAACCCTCCTATCAGGAAGAAAAGTGAGAAGAAGCTTACTATTAGGAATTTCTCAAGAAAAGAAGAAGAACAACCCTGTCATCACGAAGAATCTTCAGGAAGCAAATAATTTTCAAACCCCGTGATAGGGAACATACATTTTGATTCTGTTAAAGGGACCGCCATATGAGATCTCAGGTTGACCGAGTTAAAGACAAAGACCAAGGTTTTGGTTAAAAAGGGTCTCTAGATTGTGATTGCAGGTTAACTCAACCGAACGCAATATTTTGATTCTGGTTAAAAGGGATTGCCAGATGGGATCTTAGATTGACCAAGCTAAACACAAAGACCAAGGTTCTGGTTAAAAAGGGTCTCTAAATTGAGATTTTAGATTAACCCTATTGAAGGTAATATTTTTGTTCTGGTTAAAAAGAATCGCTAGATGGGATCTCAGGTCCTAGTTCTGGTAAAAAGGAATGGCCAAATTAGGATTTGAGAATAACCGAGTTATAAATAGTTTGATCATAGTTCTTGTTAAAGAGGAGGTCGCCTGTGAAAATAGATCAATGTTTGGATGAGCAAGTCGCCCGTAAAAATAGACCGATCTTTGGATTTCAAAATGGGTAGGTCACCTGTGAAAATAAACGAGTTTTTGAATGGACAGATTGCTCGTGAAAATAAACTAGTTTTTAAATTTCAAAATGGGTAGGTTGCCTGTAAAAATAGACCAATTTCAAGATAATATGGACGTTTACTGAAGTTCTTTTTGGAATTTAAAAAGGGCAAGTCACCCATGAAAATAGACCAATTTTTTAATTTCAAATGGGCAGGTCGCTTGTAAAAATAGACCAATTTCAGGGAAGCATGGACGCTTGCTAAAGTTCTTTTTGGAATTTGAAAAATGGCAGGTTGCTTATAAAAATAGACCAGTGTTTGAATTTGAATGGGTAAGTTGCCTATGAAAATAGACCAGTGTTTGAATTTCAAAATGAGTAGGTCGCCCGTGAAAATAGACCGATTTATTGAATTTCAAAATGGTGGCAGGTCACCACTGATAATAAGACTTTTTCTTCTTTGGATGGGTGGATCACCCAACAAGTCAGGCATACATTTTTTTTCTTTACAAGTTCATTATGCAAAACCTTGATGAGATTTTGCTTCGTAAGCGTTATAGAGAGGTGCATCTGTTGCAACCCAAATTTCGACTTCATTTTTGAAATTTTTTTTTAGAAAAACCAAAAATAGTAGAAAACAACAAAAAACCCAAAAAATATATTCGTGATGTATTTATGTTATTTTCGGCGTCTTTTCCAAATAATTAAAAAAAATACATTTTTATTTTTAGTGATTTAATTGTAATTATGGAAGGGAGATGAGCAATTTGAAAATTAAAAATCTTTTCACCAAGCAATGTAATTTTTTTAATCAAATCGTCTACAATCGATTCTCTTAATCCAATAATATATTTTTCTTTGCTTTGTCTCCAAGTAATAAAATAAATGGTTGAAGATTCATTCTTGAAATTTAATAGTTGATCTTGGTTTGTTTTGCCTTCAAGCAAAAAAAAATTTATTTATCTATAAATATGTGATTATACCATATCACATAAAGAATGGAGAAATTTTAGAAAAATTAAAAAAATATTTACACTTACTTTGTATTTTCTTTACACTCGCACAACACAAAAAACCCTTATCTATAAATATATGATTATACCATATTACATAAAGAATGGAGAAATTTTAAAAAAATTAAAAAAATATTTACACTTACTTTATATTTTCTTTACACTCGCACAACACAAAAAACCCTAACACTCAACAAATGTAAGTGGAGCCACCGCCCAAATAAAACCCAAAAAAAAAAACTGAATTGCCACCCTCACCGATGGTCTCTCTCCTGTCCACAAACCGACACTAGAAAAAACCAGCAAATACCCACCACACCCTCTTCAACCCGTAACAGTTCTTCGAGGATCATGTTACTAGCAAACCACTTTTATCTCTTTTAAATTGAGCCTTTGTCTTTTAATCTGAAGGGATATTTTCGTAATAGATAGCTGTTTGTTTTACCTTTGGAGAGGCACTTGTATTATCTACATGTCTAATTCTTATCATCAAAGCAAAATCACTAAGATAATCATCGTGCAGGTTCAGCAAGGAGAAGCACAAGAATCAAACTCTATCATATACGCATATCCAAGGAAAAGCATGCCCAACGTGTCATGCACTGCATTATAGAGCTGGGACATCACTCACATTAAGCGATCATGATTCATGAAGTAGAATATTCTGGTTAAGTGTACAAAGGCTTTAGTTATAGAAGTGAAATCATGAACAGAAGTTATGAAGAAAGATGCTACAAGGATGTGTTGCCATCTTCAAATAGAATCAATTTCCCCTTAAACCCAACAGAAATGAAAACCTAATCACAGCTTTAGTTAAGAGAGAATTTTGGTTTTTTTAGTTTGTTTGGTTTCCAAACCTAGTTGAATAAATTGAAAACAGAAATTATAAAACTAAACTAACCCCATGACAGCGGTTCGGTTGTCTATCGGTTTGGTTCCCCCTACGGCCCTCATGCACACCCCCGCCGTGGCCCATGGGCATGTTCCCTCGCGTGGTGTGATTTTTGACTTGTTCTTTGTTTTGTTTTCTGACTTTTCTAAAAGTCTACTTTATGGTTGGCTACATGGCTGGCTGGCTTCACGAAGAAAGGGGTACTCTCAACCTTTATCTAATTAATTTATATCCCACCAAATTATTAGCAAGTATAGAAGTGTTGCTAGTCTTCTCTTAAAAAGCACACCATGGAAGAAAGGGATTATGCAGCCTTCCTTGCTGAATTAATTGTTATGTGCTCAAGTCCAATTCCTAAAGATTAATGAGAGTGATTGCTGCATCCATTGTTCATATGAACAATGCTTGCTATGAAGGCTTCTCTTGCATTCACATTCACAATCTCAGAGCATTACCTACCTGGTCCATTAAGCTGCTTCCTTCCCACTGATTACACGAGTGACTTGTTCGTCTCCTTATTCCGTGATAAAAAGGTATTTAATTAAATGGATATAAAATAAATCTATGTATTTTCACATGTACAAAGACATGGACTTCCAACTATTTCAGCATCTTCTTCCCCGGCAAAGACGGAAAGTAACCCATCACTGTCTTAGTGGCCTCCTCATCTACATGTAACCGATGTAACCGATATGTCTTAAGATACGTCGGCTGCTGTTGTGTACGGTTGTGAAAGGTGAAAAGGAATATGGGCTGTTTGGTTTACCCATCAGCAATCATATCATTTTTGCTCCAATACTTGCCTCCTCTGGGCATACTTTATTATTATTATTTGGTGAGACATTGTTTCCTTCCGCCTATTAAATGATATCTGCAGAAGAAGACAGCGAGGCCATTCTCGGCTGCTTTCCAGCGAATGCCAGCAATTGCAGATCTCTCAATCCATTTGGGCTTGGGTTTAAGTAACAAATTCGAAAAACAATTCACGATTAATTTTATCACGTGTATACACACAATGATGTAACAATCCGGACCCAGATGGCTTGTCGGTTAGGCAAATTGACTTTTATTTATACATTAATAAATCAACTCAAGCCATGTTTCTTTTTTTAAGGAAAAAAATCCAAAACCATCTTGTTCAACTTAAACTATACTTTAAATCAACGAATTCCTAAGATCTGATTTTATAACATTGCTAAAAGATAATTTTACTTTGCCTAAGAATTATTTTAACTTGCACAAGTTTTACAGTACTTAGAGAAATGGATCGGTCGAAGCAGCTCTGCTCCTATCATTCTCTCCATATTAGAAAAAATCTATTCATATAGTAAAATTCAAAACAAATATAAATATCCATCATCAACTACTTGTGTCACCATCAAAGGTAACAAAAAACAATCCACGACCTACGAGCAAATTAAAAAAATAAAAAATAAAAAAGACTGGTTTTTCTTCAACTCATCTCTATCCAATATCCATAGCTAGTTGTCTATCGAGGTGCCAAAGAAACAGTAATCTGGTCAGAAAATCTCAAATCTTCAGCCCACTTCCTCGACTCCAGATACCACCTCGAAATCTTCCCTGCCACGCGTCCCATATCTGGCCGCTTATCTGGATCCACTTCCACACAATCTAACCCTACACGTGTCATCTTCTCTGCTACTTCCACGGGGAACGAGTCCTTTAGCCTCCCGTCAATCCACCTCCTCAACCCCCCCCGGTCACCAATCGCCGCTCTGGCGGTCTCAATTACCGACTCCCTCATATAATCACCTCTGCTTTTGTCATACTTGTACTTATATGGCTCTTTACCGGACAACAACTCCAATAACACCACCCCAAATGCGTAAACGTCCGATTTCTGTGTTGCTATTCCCGTAGCTTGATATTCCGGCGACATGTATCCTCTCACGCCTTCGAATTGCATGATCCCGCTGTTAGACCTCGCCAACTCCTTCGACCCTTTTAGCGAACGAGGAGGAGGAGAAGACTTGACGACATCATCATCATCATCCAGTTCAGTGATTTCACCGATCTTGCTTTTTTTCTTCATCATCATCTCATTCTCATCGGCTTCTCCACACAACTGGGCACACCCAAAATGGCAGATTTTAGCATTAAAAGACGGCTCTGTGATAATGATACTGCTGCTTTTAATGTGGTTGTGTACCAAGCTTATGTTTAAGCCAGTTTTGTTGTGGATGTAATCAAGACCGTACGCAAGATCAGCGGCCACCTGCATTCTTGAAACCCATGTCGAAAGAACTGTGAAGTTGGGGTTTTTAGAATTTCTCAAGCAATTAGAAAGATTTGCGCCGGGAATGAATTCATAAACGAGGTACATATAATCTCCAGATATGGAAGCTCCTAAGAGCTTTACCACGCTTGAGTGATTACTTCTACAAATTACTGAAAGCTGTTCTTTCAGTTGAGACATTTCAATTTTGCGGCGGAACTTGCGTTGGAAGATGATGGTGTTGTTGTTCCGCAAGTCGCAACGCCAGCAAGCGGTGGAGGAGGAGGAGTGGCGTTTGGACAGGAAGTTGTTGGTGGCTGTACGAATTTCGGAAATGTCGTAGACGTTGGGGTTTTGAGAGAGGGAATCACGGAGGTTGGAAAGAGAGGTTCGGTTTGAAAGAGTAGATGTTGTTGTTGTGTAATTAATGGTGTTAGACGTCGAAGGATCTGAGGAGGTAGAAGCGGTGGTGATGGTGATGGGTCTAGGAGACTGAGTTGGGCGAGTTCTAGATTGAGTTGGACGAGTTTGGGTTGAGACGGGAGTTGGTTCGGACGCGCTGACAGCCATTTTGGTTTTGCACATAAATAATTTGTGATGTTGGATACAAAATTACAAATAAAGAAAGACAGACACAGAGGAAAGGTTTTTAGGATTTGGGAGGAAAGCGTGTGGGTGGAGATTATCAGTCAAGGTAAAGTTCGAAAAGACGTACGTAGACGATAGTGTCTCTCTTTCTTTTAAAATGGGAATTGTTTGCCCCAAAGTAAATTTTTTAGAAAATAATTTACATAAAAATAAATTATTAAAAAATATTTTTTAATATTTAGTTATCTCGTAGAAAATAAATTAAAAAATAATTTTTTAATATTTTTAAGTTAATTAAAAAACTAAGAATGAAATTTAACATAAAAAAATTGAATGACAATGAAATTTTAAAAAATTCTAATTTTATAAATTATTACAAATAAAATAAATAGTAATAAAAAAAATAAAGAGAAGATCTGATAGAGAAACAAAATTAAATGAGAATGAAATTGAAAAACAATTAATTTCATAAATTATTTTAAATAAATAAATAAATAGAAAAATAAATAACAATCAAAATAATAAAAATTAAAGTTGATATTAAAATCAAATTAAATCAAAATTTAAGAGAATAAATCAAAAAAATAATTTAAAACAAAATATATAGCAATAAAACAATTGAGAACCAAATTTAATATAACAAATAACAAGATATTTTTGAATTTTTCACAACTTTAAAAAGTGTTTTCCGTTCAAAATAAAAGAAAAACACTTCACAGGAAATCAAATTAAATTTTGTTTGAATAAAAAATATTTTTCATTAACCAACTTTCATAATAATAAACAAATATTAAAAATTTTAAAAAATAATTTCTAGAAAATTATTTTTTAAAATAATACAGGAAGTAACAATATCAATGATAATAAAAAAAAAAAAAATATATATATATATATATATATATATATATATATATATATATATATATAGTTTGTGTGATTTTCAAGTGGTTCAAGTGCTCTTTAGACAATAGGATAAGGATGAAGTGTGAGATCATTTTATTTATTTGTTTTTGTGTTTTAAATGGGTAGATTCGAGTCTATATAAGTGGTCTTAGTAGTAAGTCCGGTGAGGGCGTAAATTTATTGATTTAACTCTTATTTTATAGGTGAAACAAGTTTAAGAATCCCAAGTAAACATTAAGTCTTCATATTTTAAAGAATTTTCATTCTCTAACTCAAATATCACCGATAATAGAGTGATTAACTAAGAAATAATAAAAACATAAAATTTTAGCAAAGAAAATGTTAACTAGAAAAATCCTAAAAATTATGTAAAAAAGATATATGATTTATTACAAAGCTTTTTCATTCTCTAACTTAAATACCACTGGTAATAGAGTGATCAACTAAGGAAAAATAAATATACAGAACTTTAGTTTTTTTTATTGATGGATGCTCAACCAATAAAACAACTAGAGTTTGAGGTACTCCCAATCCTTTTCTTTAACTACTGTTCATTTATTTTATGATCTACATGTAATTTTTGTTTATCTTATACCTTAAGAATATTAGCTTTGATATTCTATAATAGTGTAGTTTCGTCCTTGATATGTCCTTGACTGCCTGGTTTTTTGTCAAACATAAGATGTATTAAATTGAATAGGTTATATCCATATAATACTTTAAATGGAGTAGATCTAATATATGAGTGGTAGTTGGTGTTGTACCACCATTCTGTCATGGTTAGCCATTTGGGCTATAACCTAGGGTTATTACCTGCAAAACAACATAAATAACTCCCCTAGAACTTTGTTAGTGATCTATGGTTGCTCATCAGTCTAAAGGTAATATGTTGATGACATATGAAGTTGCACTTCCAATACTAGAAAAACCTCCTACCAAAATTTACCAGTGAAGGTCGAGTTTTTATTAGTCACTATGTCCTTTGATAGCATACGTAGCTTCATCATATGTTGAGAAAAGATATGTGTCACCTTAGATAATGTGTAAGGATGAGTCAATTCTATAAAATAATCATATTTAGAAAGTTGATTCACCACCACCACAATCATTATATATGTATTGGATGGAGTTATGGCATTTCTATAATAGAGAGGTTGTAAGAGTCCTAAGGGTCTAGTGTTTTCTCCTTAACTTTTTAGCATAATTCACATTGTCTAATGTAATTCTTGACTTCATACTTCATGTCCACCCAAAAGAAGTCCCCTTTAACTTTTCTCAAACCATGAGTGACTTGTTATGAGATTATCATGAAGGTAATTCATGATAGCTGGTTTACAGGGACATATTTTATTGATGAAAATTCTCCCTTTATAGAATAACACTCCTTTTTTTATCTAGTTTTTTTTAACATCCTCAGTGTATCATTTCTCATTTTTTTTAAAAAAAAATTATACCACCTCATCCCCAATATTGCTCTCCTTAAGACTTCCTACCTATCCTACCAATGAAAGTGTGATGGCCCATCGCTCCCCTATTTCTAGATCCCTAGGTTTTTCTGGATTAAATATCAATTATTAATTTCTCTTTTAGAACCTTATACTCTATAGTAAGACTAGGATTAGAAACTTATCTTTTATTATTTCCTATTTTAGTGTTCAATAATCAATGCATATCCTTCATTATCTATATGATTGTCTTATGAATAGGCCAATTGATGAAAAAGGGCTTTGGTTGGGTTAGATTGTCCCTAATTTCCATAATTCCCTCGCAATCTTCTCAATTTATATCTTCTAGTAGTAAAAGCAGTGATATGTTTTAACACTAATTGGTCGTGTCCTTTCCTTCAGTGTAAAAAGTGGTTATGACTTTTTTATGGTGGTGATACGATCCAAATAAGGTCAAATTCGAACTTTGGTGTAAAACTTCATATTATATAGTTTTACATTATCTAATATAACTTTCAACTCGACCGTTGGATTGAGCTGATATTTTTACAGAAGTTTCTAGACATGTTATTCTACATTGTACTAAAATCTCAAGTCAATCAGAATAGCTACTGGCTTACATATTATACAAGGATTCTTTGTCAAATAAGGAGACATTTATATAACAACTAGTATCCATAGTTTACAAGGATTCTATATCCATTATTAAATGAATGTGATTGTTGACCATCTGGCAGATCATGTTATGGAAGATTACGAGCCATTGAATTTTGATCTTCCTGATGAGAATGTACTAATAATTAAGGATAACAGTGAGATGAATGACTGGTGGACCTTGTACTTTGATGGAGTGGTAAATTTATCAAGAAATAGGGCTAAATTAGTTATAATTTCCCAAGAAAAGAAGTAATACCTTGTTTTAGTAAGGTTGCAGTTTGAATGCATCAATAACACAACTGAGTATGAAGCCTACATCATCGGTCTAGAAGTTGCTTTAGACCTTAAAGTTAGGAAGTTTGAGGTCTATAGGGATTCTTTGTTAATCATCTGCTAAGTAAAAGGGGAGTGGAAAACCAAGGATGAGAAATTGAAACCATATCAGAATTATCTCTTGAGATTAGCTAACGAAATCGAAGAAATAAAATTCAACCTTATGAGCAGAGATAAGAATGAGTTTGTTGATGCCTTGGCAACCCTAAATTTGATGACACAAATCGTTATTAAAGACAAGATCTAACCAATAAACATTGAAGTTAGAAATCTCCAAACTTATTCTTGCACAATTGAAAAATCACTAGACGGAAACCATAGTACAGTGATATCAAGAGATTTATCTAGTACTGGGAATTTCCTAAGGGCTTATAAGACGGATGAAAAGACTTTGAGGATAATTGCCATAAATTTTCACTTGGATGGCAAAATCCTATATAAAAGGTCGTTTAACGGGACTCTAAGTGTTTGAATGAGAAGAAGGTTGAGCATGCATTAAAAGAAATCCACGAGGGAATTTGTGCCACTCATACCAATAAACATACAATGGCAAGGGAAATGCAAAGATATAGATACTTTTGGTTAACCATAGAAAGGGATTATGTAGACTATGTTAAAAAATACCACAAGTTTCAGATATATGGTGATAAGATAAATACACTTCGAGCACCGATATTCAATATAACATGGCCTTGGTTTTTTTATGTGGGGGTTGGATGACATAGGACCAAACAACTCGAAGGCTAGCAACAAGAATAGGTTCATTTTGGTGGTCATCGACTACTTCACTAAATGGATAGAGGCCAACTTTTATGCACATGTGACACATAAAGTAGTCAAGAGATTCATTAAAAAAGATTTGAATTGTTTTTATGGCTTACTAATAAGATTGATAATCGATAATGCTTATAATTTCAATGGGAAGTTGATTGTTGAGCTCTACACTAACTCTTCTCCTTACAGACCGAAAATGAATGGAGTTGTCAAGGCAACTAACATGAATCTCCAAAAGATCATCTAGAACATGGTGCTCACCTATAATGATTGGAATGAGATGCTTTCACGCATACTATAGTTAGAGCTTTTAAAAATGCAACCCCTTATTATTTGGTATTTGAGAAGGAAGTCGTTATCTTTAAAAGCATAGATTTCATCATTAAGGGTCTTAAAGGATACAAAACTGGATGAATCAAAATGGGCAAAATAGAGATTTGAGTAGTTAAATTTGATTAATGAAAAAAGACTTGCAGTCATTTGTCACCACTAGTTATACCAAATAAGAATGGCTAAGGCATACAACAAGAAGGTTAGGCCATGAGTGTTTAAAAAATGAGACCTGGTATTGAAAAAGATCTCATTAATATAGAGAGAAAATCATAGTAAATGGGCACCAAACTACGAAGGACTATATATGACGAAGAAGGCTTTTTTCTGAAGGAGCTTTAATTTTAACCAATATGGATGAGAACTCTGATATTGTAAAGAGATATTATGCTTGATTTACTTTTTTCTATCAATCAATAAAAATTGAAGTTAGCCAAGAATTCTATGGTGTTTCTTCATTTTCTTAAAAAAAATTGCATGATCTTATGTTTTCACAAAGGTTTTTAGGAAAATCAAAGTTTTAATACAAAAACAGAAGTTAAATTGGCATTTGTTGTAATAAACAAGTTCTGAAAATTCAAGTGATCTCTTAGAAAGGTGATCAGACACTTAAGAACCTGAAAAACAAACAAAACACCATAAGATAACTTTGAAGCTGAGTTTTAGCTGAATGAATAATGATAATAAGAAACCATTTTGCATGTTCAAATGAAAGAAAACAAAGCTTATTGGTCCTAAACGCACACATTTGAAATGAAAAAAGACCATCTTTGATAATTCTTTCACAACACTAAAAAATATCTTGTATCTATTGAGCCTAGTAAGTTTTTCTTAAGAATTAACTCTGACTATGATCACACCCTATACCAGGGGAAACTATGAGAATTAGAAAAGTAATCCAAATATATTAAATGATCCTCAATGACTAAAGGTGTCAAAACAAAGCTGGTGACATGAAGAAATTCAAAGAATTTAAAAGTTTTAAGCATACCATACAAAATAAT
>Ga0325414_1002128_pt1 | contig 19790 bp, 12 predicted proteins | sample PopdelMetagenome_8_FD_206183 | JGI IMG/M metagenome (GOLD analysis project Ga0325414, IMG submission 206183) | Populus deltoides microbial communities from Bellville, Georgia, United States - Leaf-PdKOR-R3 | ecosystem: Host-associated > Plants > Phyllosphere > Phylloplane/Leaf | place: USA... | reverse complement strand
CTCAGCCTTTCAGTGTCACCCAGGTTTTTGACGTTTCTATGGAGCTGCGAATCATAGGAGCTCACATTTAGGCAAGTCTTTAAACCAAACATACATAACATTACGATTGCTGTGCTTAACCCAATATCAGGTTAGCTGTTGTATTCTGTGGCGGTCTGAAAGACGAGATACAAGAAGCTTCGCCATGGAACCTCCAAAAAGCACGTTTAAATTAGGCAAATTTAATAACGAATAAAAAATAAAATAATTATTTTAACAATAAGAAAAGGTCTTAATTATACAATTACTGGATATTTGATTAAATTACTTTCATCAGGAGTGTTTTAACAATCGAAACTTTATTCTTTCGTAAGGTGAAGGAATCCGATTGGTAATGGTGGTGCTAAAGTTAGGAATCAATATCGTGCAAGAGCCAGACAGAAGTGAAAAGGATGGGGCTTGCAGCTTGCACTTGCCTGCTTCGTTAAAACCTTCTGCTTCCTCTGTAAACATCGCCAAAAAGCAGAAATTAGTTGGTGTTAAATCCATCACAGTTCAGTTTGTAAAACCCTGATGATCTCTCTACCAGCCGTTGTCCTCAAAATCACCAGGAAGCATTTATGATTAGAAACTAGACATACATAGTCACTGCAGAAATGAATCATCAGGGCTAGCACAGAAATCACCAGGAAGCATGTCATGTGCAAGCATTATTTGACATCACCCACAGTTTCAAACATCGTACGCGTAAGCTATGGGTTCAAAGATGAAAAGAGTGGAGCACGATGGAGTGAAGATAAGGACAGTACCGAGGCTTGTGCTGAAGGACAAAAGAAAGAAAGAAAGAAAGAAAGTCGGCTCCAGTACTTCCAATTGATTGATAAATCTCCATGGAATATGGAGACGAGTCAATGGTTGTGGGAGGACAAAATAAGAGCAGGACAAGCTACAACTCAAGATTCGAATGAATAGGCTTTTATAAAGTTTCTTGTTTTTTCCCAGGCCAAGCTAATGTCTTCAAGATTGTTTTTGATGATCCATGCATCATATGATTCCTGGATTTGGATCCTTCCTCTTCTCACCACCAGTTACCTGCCCTTGTTGAAAATCGATATAGGGTTAGACCTGCAACTAGCTAGTCAAGCCCTACCCGTAATATACAATTACAGAAATAGCTTGTTCCAACCACCGACACGACAACCAATTACCTCGTCACAACTGCCAAAACTTGAGGCAATCACCATTGGGGATCATGCCATCATCATCCACATATATGAACGATACACTCTATCCCAGAAAACTCCTCTTTTCCCTGCATAATTTATGTACAAAGAGGCTACAAATACACACTTCATAGCGGTCCAAATTTCCCCTTATTTCCCTTGTTGGCTTCCTCAATTACCAACAAGTTTAATATAGCGTCCAACGGGCAGGCACAGTCAAAGTCTCTTCATAATATACAATGAGGAGGTATGTTTCGGAACTGAAGCTCACATGGCCAAGGACCCCAAGGATTTCTGGCCAGCATTTTTTATGTCTCCTTAGAGTGCACGAACGTCTAGTAAACTCCTTTTCAAATGATCAGTAGATTCAAGATCCAATTGTCTGCTAATTACAAAGTTTTCTCATGCATTATGAGACCATTAATTTGGCGAACAACAATTGTTTATTGCTTTGACAGATATTTAAATGCAACTGTAATTTTGAGACAAGAAACATGGCCATAGCAAGGACAGACGCTCATCCATCACAAAACCCTAAAAACAAGCACACATCTCCACGTCCAACCTCATCTATGGTCCTTGTTCCAAAACAAGACATATAAACTAATACCTCCCCTGATTTTACTGGTTATTTTCCTCCACCAACAAGTTGAAAGGAAGACAGTGAAAGGTCCACCTCTGCAAGATCAAGTTAAGTCACATACATCCATAACATAAAAAAATAATAATGGTGTTTTATAATTGAAAGTCACATGGCTGCCGACACAATAACTTTTGTAAAACCTCAACATCCAAACGTCTGCATTCTCAAAGAAAAAGATAAATTTGTTCGCATAAGGACTTCTTCATCCTCCGGGAGGCTCTACATTAGACTGAATATGGCAATAGCGTAGCATGGACCGGTCATTTGTCCATTAATGAATTGTAGAGTTGACTTTGTCGACGACATACATTATGTTTTCTATTCATTTTCTTAGTTCTTCTTGCCATTTCTTTTTAACGTATTATGATCTGTTGTGTGCTGTATTTTCTCAACAGAAGCCGGCTCCGCCGTGGTCCCGTGGATCTCTGGGGAGATTTTCATTAAAAAAAATGTATACTAAATGACTTTGCCTATTGGCATTTTAATGACAACTTCAAACTTCGGTACTTTAATTAGTGATTCGTAATTTCTCTTCTTTGTGTTTTCCTTTCTTCATAGTTATGCCTTTTTTAGATTTTTATTTATATATATATTTTTCAAGAACATTTTTTTTTCTTTCGTCAACGACGATGGATAAAAGATTTCATTGATACATCAGAGAAATACATCCTCTTTACATGATAAAGTACGTAGGAGGAAAAGAAAATTCAGTCTTTCCAAATGATTTATTCTTCACGTACGTATGCTGCAACAGTAAGGAAAAACTAAAATATGCAAATGGGGAAACAGATTATCGGCTTAATTAATGAAAAATGGAAGCAAGTCACAAGTTGCTGAACCATCAACTATCGAAATTTGAAACTCGATCATTGAAATGAAGATAAACCACTGAATTCTGATTTATTTTTGGCATTTACTCCTAGATTTCGGATCATAACCTCCTATAAGTATTAAAATTGAATTATTATATGTAATGTGAGGTAGATTACAATAGTGTTTTATATGTCTTTTTTTTTTTTGGTTCTTTTTGTTATAGAATTTTCTTCATTTTCAAATGTTGTGTTAATTGAAATTTAAAATTGATAAATTATTTTTATTTTTTTATATATAGTTATTGAGGTCTTTGAAAAACAACCTGATATCAGATTGGCGCTCTTTTTCAAAAAAAAATTTTGATTTAATTGTTTACAAGAATTTAAAAGGGAGCGGACAAAAAATGAAGGAAATGAAAAATAACATGCCTTTTATTTTTTATGAAAGGTCTCAATTTTGGCCCTTTTTTTTTTCAGCCTTCAATCAATGTTATTTTTTTTTTAATTTTCAATTGAATCCTTTAATGTTATGTTTGATTGAGACTTAAAAATAATAATTTATTTTGATCTACTTTTTATATTATTATTTTGATTACAAAAACCTGTCTCGTCATTTTTTTCAAGCTTGGATTCACAATAAAACAATCCAATTTGATTGTTTGAGAAATATTGAAAATGATAGGACTTAAATTATATTAGTGAAATATTTGAAGGTCCTATTTTAAAAAGAAAATGTTTATGTGCTTTTTTCACAATATTTGCCATTAGGTTTTGTCAAAAATTATGTTTAGTTCCTTTAGTTTGAAAATTACATAGTTAGGTCCAAAACTTTATTTTTCTTCCATTTGAGCCCTTGAGTTTAAGAGAGAGAGTCACTGGATTATAAAAAGAAGAGAGAAAGCTAACAAACACTTATTTTTTGACAACAAAACTCGTTGTTCTTGGTATCAACGAGTTTAATTTGCTTAGAGGAGTTATATTTAGGTTTTCATTTTCATTTATCTTGCCCAAAAAAAGTAAATTGAGATACAATATTTTTTTTAATTCAAGTTAATTTTTATTTTTTTAATCGACTAAATCGTGATTTAATATTAAAAATAGGTTTTTTGAGGTCCCTATGGTATTTCTTAGGTTTCTTTGGCTAAAAAAATGGATCAAAATGGGTTTTTATCCTTAGGGAGCGACTACCCGACTTTTCAGCCACATGTGGTGGTTGGAATTTGTGACAACAAGCAACATGCCCCCTATTATTTTTTTTTAAATGAGGTGGGGTGGACGACTTATCATCTGCTTCTAAAAAAAATATATATATAACAAACTCGGGCTTGTTGGCTGCCATAGATCAACGCACCTAGGTTTTTTTAGGCTTAAACACCTTGGGGCATCTTGGCCTAAGCGCCTACTCTTTTAATTTTTTTTTTCATTTTTTTAGGCTCAAACACCCAAACAATACATACATGTTTTGCTATTAAAAATATAAAATTACTAAAATGTAAAAATACATTTTTATTATTGATTTTTAATCACAATTTTATATATAACACATGATATCATGAAACACAAATATTAATTTTTAATTTTTTTAGCTAATGAATTAATACAATTTACCACCGAAATTTACATCTCTGTTTTATATTTTGCTTGTAGTGTAAGTTTGGAATTAATAAATGTGAGAATATAGTAGATTATAGATTGAAGGGAATGAATATTTATATGATGCATTATATATGGGTGTATATAATGGATTTTGAGGATTAATTGGTCTATGTTTCCATTGATATAAAGGAAATTATACCTTTCACATTCCTTTTTTTTAGATAAGTTTTTGTTAGAGACGGGTTATTGACATGGTTAATGAATTTATTTAATATCAAATTAATATTAGGGTTCACTTATTCCGTCTCCACTTATGAATGGTCAAGCTGACACAATAGGTATTGTAATGCGAAAAGCTTTGCTTGGAGAAATAGAAAAGATGTGTATCACACATGCAAAGTCTAAGAAAATACCACATGAATTTTCTACTATAATGGGTATTCAATAACCAATACATGAAATTTTAATTAATTTGATAAAAATTATATAGAGAAGCAATTTATATGGAACTTGCGACACATCTATTTGTGTCAAGGATCCTAAAAGTATAACTGCTTAAGACATCATTTTACCATTGTCTATGGAAATAATTGATAAGACACAACATATAGCTTAAGGGAAGCAGTTGATTTGTATATTGGATTACAAATCTAGAGGGATCATGACTATTGTATGAAACTACCAAAAAACTTTCAAGATGGAAGTCATTCCATAGATGATTTATTCATGCCTACTAGAAATACGAATTATAATGTTTATTTTTATGGAAATGAAAATGAAAAGTAAAAAATACATTTTCTCGAAGTATAGACAAATAGAAGTTTAGCTCCTAAAATAGCACTTCAAGAAGTCTCTTGAAATTTGATTGATTGATTTATTTATTCTTTTTCTACATGCAGAATAAAAAAACTAAGGGGAAAAAAACCAACACAAGATTACTTTATTCTTTTTTGCTTTTCATGATAGATTAGCTATATTAAAGAAAAATAAAAAAAAAATAGCATTGAAATGTATTCTTATTGACCAATTCAAATTGACTCCTAAGATTTATAATTGCAGGTTGAATATACATACATTGTGAGCTTTTTGGAGAACAATTAAGAAGACCTTATAGAAATTAAATATTTTTGCATAGAAGACATAAAACATACATTTGATATTCTAAAGATAGAAAAGCATGTCACAATTAATTTATTGAAGAAAATTTTTAAATCCAATAGACTTATTTCTTTATTTCTAAATCTTTTCTAAATATAAAGAAGATGAAAATGAGTTTTGAATCTTTAACACAATCCATATATTCATAAAATATATAAATAACTTAATTGAATATATAAATATTGTTAAAACAAAAATATTATTTGATTCATCAATCATCAAAAGAAAAAAAATAAAGTTCTTTCGTTGAGTGATAAATGAAAAATTAATAAAAAGTTACAATCCCCATCGTTAAACCAATATATCTACATTAATGTTGTTTTTTTATTGGAAGAACAAGAGCTAACTATCGATACTTTTGGGCTATCCGTTCTTATACTTCATGCAAAGGTTCATGCATGTTTGTTTTCGAGGGCAACAAAATCAAGTTGGTAAAGATTCTAATTTTTCCTTTATTTTTCTAGTCATTTCTACGATTCATTGATCATAAAGGAGCCTCTTTAACATTATGTATATATATGATATTATATTATTACATATATGGTAGAGGAGTGCATTCAATCCTTGTTTGTCCATGAGGTCCCACTTGTTCTCTTCATCACATGGGGTAGAGCATCTTGCTAGCTCTTAAAACTTATAATCTTGAGGTCACGAGTTCAAATCCTGTCTCGCAATATTTTCTTGACAAAAAAAAAAGAGGATTGTCCTTGTTAATATATAAATAATTAATTATCATTCTTTTAGAGGGAGAAAAGAAAAGAGAATAGGGGTAAAAATACGAAACTATTAGAGCCAACTATCCTAAATCATTTATGCATTAAATAAATCGACTTGAGCAGATAGCGGGAATTAATTGAACCCATGTTTTCTCCTTGGCAAATAGAAGTTTTACCATTCGACTATATCTATATTTTTTTTTCTTGATATTGACACGCAATACTTTGATTCTATTTATACATATATATACCAAATATTATTTTCAAGACCATTCCTATTATATTTATGTTACCTATTTAATATATTCCTATTATATTTAATTAATAGATTACATCTAATACATTTAGAATTATTTTATACATTTAATTTATATAATATATTTATACATTTAATTTTTTATTCCATTTTATTTGAATAGAATTCAAATTTATATTCATTTAGAGTTTATTAAAAATAGAATTTAGAATTTCTTAGAATTTTCTAATAACATAATTATTTTATGAAATTAAACTTAATTTTACTTTTACTTTCATTTGAAAATTACATACAAATTATAAGAAAGTTTGACCCCTACCTCAATTTTTTTTATTAAGATTTTGTTAAAAAGTAGTTTTCAACATAAATATTTCAACCTAGAATATTAATAAGTCCAAAACTAATTATGGTGAATGAGAAATTGTTAACAAAAATATTTTTAAACCCAAGACTTTAATATTACATTAAAATATTACAATATAGTGATATATCTTGGGAAGTAAAAATTGAGTTGGTAAACATTTTCATGATCAGGTTAATTAAATGCATGGTTATATATATACATACCATTTTTATTTTCAGGTTATATTATTAACACAAAACAATTATTTTAGCAAGAAGTTATGTGAGGGAGAGAGGAGGAGTGTTATCTTCAACAACATATATAAGAACAAGAATTTTTTTTTTTTATTTTTTTTTATAATTCATTGGTCTTTCACTATATAGAGGAAACGTTTCCTTTGTACGTAAAATCCCCCAACCTATCTTTCTTAGAACATGAACTTTAATTTAATTTTAAAAAGAGAATTCCAGGTCTTAAAGGGAGGGAGGATTTTACCATAAACGGGGAAGCACATTTCCACAGCCACCAACCTCATCTATGGTCCTTCTTCAAAACAATAAGATAAACCAATGGCCGTGAATGCATATGCAATCATCCTCCACCATAATATCCCTTACTAAAATGACACAATCACCCTTCACATTTCGAAAAAACTGTCTGCCTTCTCCACTCCAACTCACCCATCCTTCCCCCTCCCTTTTCCCCTTTCTAATTCTGCCTATATATACCTCCCATATTAGGCCATTACCTCCATTGCCAACCATCATCGTCTCCTATAGAGAAGAGAAACCATAGCAGAAATGGGTTCCCTCCCTCATGTAGTAGAAGATTGCGGGGGTGTTGTCCAACTCTTCAGTGATGGCACCATTTATAGGTCCAAAGACATAGGGTTCCCCGTCCCAATCATCAATGACCAGTCCATCGTCTTCAAGGACTGCCTCTTTGACAAAATAAACAACCTCCACCTCCGTCTCTACAAACCCACTTCAATGTCACCGTCATCCCCTGCAAAGAAGTTTTCTGTCATTCTTTTCCTTCATGGAGGTGGCTTTTGTGTAGGCACGCGTGACTGGCCTAACTTTCACAACTGCTGCCTTAAACTAGCTTCTGGGCTCAACGCCCTCGTTGTGGCCCCGGACTATCGTTTGGCCCCAGAACATAGGCTCCCGGCGGCCATGGAGGATGGATATAGTGCCTTGCAGTGGCTCCAAGCTCAGGTTTTGAGCGACAAAGGTGATGCATGGGTCAATGGTGGTGAGGTTGACTATGACCAGGTTTTTATCTTGGGTGACTCATCTGGTGGCAATATTGCGCACCACTTAGCCGTTCAGATCGGGGCTGGTTCGACTGGGTTGGCTCCAGTTCGGGTAAGAGGATATATCCTAATAGCACCATTTTTTGGAGGGGTTGCCAGGACAAAATCAGAGGAAGGGCCTAGTGAACACTTGTTGAACTTGGAAATACTGGATCGGTACGTTAACATACTACTCCAATTAATCTCTCTCTCTCTCTCTCTTTTTGTCACAGTTAATTCTAATGGTATACGTACGTAGATCAAACTATTTTGATGTGATGTAGACAACAATTCCCTGTACCTTACATTACATGATATATACTTGATTTATCATATTTACAAACATATGATCGATGGATCTTTGGGCTGCAATTCATTTTAATTATATCTACTTTCACTTTTATACAATTAATTGCCACGCTTACAGTTAATATGAGAAGTACTGGATCTTTGTATTTTCTCTGCTTAGGGCCTTCCATCCTGAATTTCTCCTTCAGAGTGATGCCAGACTAGACTAAACGAAATTGGTCAACCTTAATGTGATATCTAATTGATTTGAAAAGAGAAAATAGAACGAAAAAGGACGGTAATAGAATCAAATTTGCGGAAAGTAATGTAATATCATAGGTCGGAGTCAAAAAGATACGGCTTTTTCATTAATATTCTTCACAAATGACAACCTTGTTTTTGCCTGCCAACTAGTCTTTGTAGAGATGAAGATATAATAAGTATTGTTTGAAATTAATTGAACCGCAAGAGTAAAAGGAAGACACACACACACGCTATACACAATTCTCATCATTTCTTACCATATATACAAATCATTAAAGTCCCATGTAAGAATTGGACCACACCATAAATTTCACAAAGGGTTTCTATTGATGCATGGTGTATATACGTGCTTGCCGTCCCGGTGATCCACACCAAAGAAAAGGAAAACGCAAAGCACACACCCATCTCTCTCTGGCTCTGTGACCCGTATGGAATAAGTACTGAGGGGCTTGGCGATGTTAATTATTGTGGTCAATTCTTTTCTTCTTGTCTCACTTCTTGTGGCAGTGGTTTCCTCAAATTGATCCTTTATTCCATCGTGCCTTCTAAAGTATATTTCATCGTACTTTTCCCACCTGAAAACCCCATGCAATAATGTAAGATATAACTGGGGTAAACGGTGATGAGCAGTCAAGTAATATATCAATTTGGAAACATTTCATTTATCTAGGCTCACTAGCTTAACATGTCTAGCGTATATAGGTGAAGAATATTAATATTAATTGCTTGCTTGCTTGATTTCCTGCTCTCCTAGTTGTTACCTTGAATCTGATTGCTTGATGATGATTCCGAAGATCTAAAAGTGATAGCTATAGATGATGCAAAAGTAGGATAATCTAAACTATTCCACACAACAAAAATCAAATTAAAGCTAGGATATCTGCCATGATCAAATGAAAAGGTGGGCAGGCTTTCTTGATGAGGAACGATATTAATATATATTTTTAGTACCTACCTTATGTAGCAGATGGTGGTGTTCAATTCATGTATGGGACATGTGTGCCCTTATATATCTATGAATAATTTATTATACCTCGAAGAGGAGTCTGGGATGTTTGGGATTGAGTTGAACTTTTTTTCGTTAAAATAATTATATTTTAATATTTTGTTAATTGTTTTTTATGTGTTGGTATCAAAAAAATATTTTAAAAAATAAAAAATATTTTAAAAATTAATTTTTACCACACTCACAAACATCCCTAGCGTCTAATTAATCTAACTGAGCAGCTGGATACTGATTTTTACGTGGCAAATACAAGGGAACATTAGGGCCAGCTTTTATGGAAAATTCCTTCTTTGAAAAGTTCATGATAGAGCCATGTCTCCGCTCTAGTGTTATTTGAGTGTGCTTCGGTTGAGTCATGGCCAATCTCTCTTCTTTGACGTACGTGCACTAGTTCTGTTTGAAATTTGAATGGGTCAGCCAAAATTAATCAAATTTTCTTTTTCGCAAATAATCAAGTTAATTTCAATCTTTTTGAAGGTCAAACGTTACCAAATTCAAAACCACAATTATTGTTTCAAAGGCCAAAATAAACTAGAGCGCATGAGAGAGGTCAAGCTCAAGGAATTAAAACACACCACTTGCTTTCTTTCCAATCGTAAAACACACCATTTGGGCTAGATTGTCCTCGGTGCAGTCTCATCTTCATGGTGCCAAAAAGTTTCCACAGCTTCTTTTATCAAGTCCCGCCACCTGATATTTCACTTGGACCGTGGTCCCATATAGTTCGATGCCCTAGCTAGCTATATGTTCGTAGCTAGTAGCTCTACATACATGTGTTCGTGGTCAAATTGTACGTATCTCCTGTTTCTTGTGGTAAATCTACTCTAATTTTTTTTAATATTATTGATAGATTTTATGGAAGTATTTTAAGAGGTCTACGTACCAAGTCTACGTGTGTGTGTGTGTCTATATATATATATATATAGCCGCCTTTATAGTAGCGTTTTTTAAATGAAAGAAATTAAGTGATGACATGAGAAACCAAAAGTTTTGCTTAGCACGTCACATGCTAGCTATGAGATGCATAGTCGTCGTAGTGCCTAATCCAATATCAACAGAATCGCCTCCATATGTATTAGATAGTGCCTCCTCCAATATCTATCTCTGATATCCTTATCTTGTGAAAAGATCTCCACTAGACTTGAAGTTCCTTACATCAAATTAATATTGTATTTACACACACACACATATATAGTTTTATGTATGTATGTTCCCACTTCTTCCTTTTTGTTTTTTGACTAATTAATTTGAGCTAAACGAGTACAGCTTTTGGAGGCTATCTATGCCTGCTGGAGCAAGTAGGGACCACCCCTTGGCTAACCCATTTGGACCAGGTAGCTTGAATATTGAACTGGTGGCTCTTGATCCAATCTTGGTGATTGTAGGTAGCTGTGAATTGTTGAGAGATAGAGGTGAGGATTATGCAAGGAGGTTGAGAGAGATGGGGAAGAAAATTGAGTATGTTGAATTTGAGGGGAAGCAGCACGGTTTCTTCACCAATGATCCATACTCAGAAGCTTCAGAAGAGGTTATTCAAGACATGAAGAGGTTTATGGTCGAGAACTCTTGTTAAAAGAATAATACCCTAGGTCTTCGTGCTCTAGTCATTACTGCCTAGCTATCTAGCTAGCTAGCTTGATATTGGTAATAATTACTTTGTTCATAATCGGACGGGCCTATAATTAAACTTATTACTCATGTATGGGATTATAGCATAAGAAGCTTGCTCGTAAATCTTCTTCCCTTTGATTTCTTTTTGTGTGATTAATTCTCGTGGATAGGAGAAAAGGGGACCTCTGCAATTTTAAACAGTGATTGATGATTCTAATTTTGTAGTTATAGAGAATTAATGCGTGCCTTAATTTGTGACCAAAACATTTAGCTAGGGTAATATTTCGCCTAGGGCTGTATATATAATCCATTTTCTTGGACTTGCATCATTATCTTCTTTTAATTTCAATTTCGAATAAACCAATGCCAAATTAGTGCAAATTCTTCAGCTAATCATGGTTTAAGGGACTTGTGGGAAGTCATTATCATGATCACCATATGCTGATATATAGTAAAAGGCACCAATCATGATATTTGGAAACCACAAGCCAAGTCCATCATATTTGCAGAAAAATGAATCAAAATGTGATCACACATGTTCGTTTTTTCTCACTATAATTAGCTACCTAATTAATCATACTTAAACATGTATTGCCAGCTAATCATCACGTATTATACAGATTCACTTCCTTTCACAAGATTTGATGGGTCCAAGATCGGCTCTATGCACTCGTGACCCGAATCAATTATTGATATATTGCTGCATCATCGTGCTAGTTAATACCTTGTCTAGTCAAGTAGGATCAGTAGCAGTCCCAAATAAACGAGATATATCCCTTGTTAATTAAACTATACTATAAGCGATAGCAGCCATAAAATTGAACTGGGAAGGAATAGCTAGCACGTCTGGCTGGTCATGCATGATGATTTCTCTACAATATCATACAAGAAAATCCACAGAGTCGTTAGAGCAATATGGCAACACATTCATGTGCTTGGTTGCCTCCGGCGCAAGCAGACGACTTTAGAGCAAATGAATTAGGACTCGATCCCTTTATCTCCAGCTTTGGACCACTGGAGGCAAAATTCTTCTTCGTATAAAATCTGAGAAGTTTGTGCAGTGCCGCCACATGATGCAAAACCTTTCCACAAGATTTCCCTTTTCTTGTTTTTCTGGATTAAACTTTCCACGAGATCTGGTGGGTCCGAAATCGGCTGTGGACCTATCAAGATCCATTATAGGTGGTAGAACTAGTAGTAATTGATCAGATAATCGAGTGATGTGATCCTTATCCTCTATTAAACAACAGTTAAAACCAAATTATAATGGCATCTTAATTGATTCTTTAAAGCTCGGAGAAAAGGTGAGTCTCTTCAAGATAATACAATTTAGTGATTTGATTTTCTCTTCTCGCCGGCCTCGAACCCCTTGTATGGTGGCTTTATCACAGATACTGTTGCCAACAAGGTAATGAAATTCCTTACGTTAAGAGTCGATTGGTCATGAAAGAATAAAAGGAGATGCTGCTGCTTCGTCAACGAGAGACGAGCCCTCGTCCCATCAAATAGTATACGCTAGGCTGTATATAGCCACACCTGCCCGTCACTTAGCCTAGGATAGGATAGATAAGACCCCTTTGAGGGCCCGAATTAATAATCCAACAGCTCGGGGAGAACTGAAAATGATTTGGGCCTTACGCGGACAGACACTGGCCCTTCAATCTGTTCAAAACCTTAAAGCTATTAAACCAATAACGTCATCAAATTAAGCCTCTCTATCATAGTTATCAGACTCAGCCCAGCCCGGCAGATTAATCCGGGATTCCGGTGATCCGGAGCTTTAGCCGGGTCTGTTTTATTAAAAATCCAGGACTGCAAATAGCTAGGATAAAACTGATCGACCCACCGGGTCAACCCAGAACACGGGTGAACTGGCAAAACCTGGTAGAGATTTTTTTTTTCAAATGTATTTTTTCTCCTAGCTAGAGACCCATTTTTTTATATATTTTTCAGTTGGTTACTAACCCATTTCAAAAGTCACTATATAAATACTAGAAGAATATTTTATTTTTTAAAAGTGGGATTTGAAACCCTTTAGTATATATACTATATGTTCACAAGAAAAAAAGTTATGTTTTTTCAATGTAGGATAAAAAATATTTTTTATTTAAATACTTCAACTTAAAAGAATAAAATAATATCTTTTCAATGTGGGATAAAAAAACATTTTGAAATATTCTTTTGAACTTTATTATTTACAACATGTATAGCTTATATTTACATGAAATATTTTTTTAATTTTTTCATATGAAATATTAAAATCTCAAATATTTTTTTTATTTTTCTGGGTACCCCAGTCAACTCGTGTAACCTGGGACCCAGTTTCTTGGTCGGGTTAACCCCCAAGCCGGATATGATAACCATGCTCTCTACTTGGGAGTTAAGTTTCGGACTTGAAGGGTAACAGAGTGTTTAGAACACATGTGAATTCAATTCACATGGTTGACTTTGATTTTAAATAAAATTCAATTTTTATAAAAAAAAATATTTAAAAGCAAATAAGATGATAGATCCTTTATAGTAATTTCTTTTGGAATTGACATTAAAAACAATGTTTTAAAAATACTAGACACCGTTGGGAATGCAGTGCAAACCGCGTTCCCAAAAAATTAAAAAAATTTTTTTGCTAAAATTTAATATGTTTTGTATATTTTGGATAGTTTTGATGTGCTAATATCAAAAATAATTTTTAAAAAATAAAAAAACATCATTGACATGCATTTCGGCAGGAAAAGTTATTTGAAAAGCAACCGCAACCACACTACCAAACATGCACAAACCCTGATTTTTACAATCCTCATTGTCTCTTTTCTTCTCCTCTTCTAACCCACACCATCTCTTCTAACACCTTCTTGCAAATTAGAGTGAAACATCTTCTTAATAAATGGAGAGAGCACGAGTGATATCTCAAACTTAATCACGAGAGGAAAACTTGTATTGTTGTGTCCAAGAGGTAAAAAATACTGAAAAATTCACTCATTGTTGCTTTTTTTATTACTTCATTCGTAAATTCATTTAATCAATTGGTTATTTGTTAATAGCTTAATTAAATATTAATTATGCTTGAAAAGTAGGGTCATTTTAAATAAATATAAGAGTTCTTGTAACAAAAAGAAATGTTTTTTTTGCAATAAAAATAAATGATTTCTGAATTAAAAGCAAAGTCATGAAGATTGATAATTTAGTTCATTTCTACATGTTTTCCAAACAGTATAATTGAATTCAATTATATGAATTAATATTTTATTCCAAACATGATAATTGTAATAGGTTATTAATTGAATTCAATTTCACATGTGATTTGGTTACAAATAAGATGTGAAGGCAATACATAAATAAATTAGAGGTATGCCATTTGACATTTAAAGACGTTTGTTTTGCCCAAGTTTTATAGAAAAATTAGAGAATGTGAAATATTTTATGACTAGTTTCAAAAGAACATCATTCGGGTCTAATCAGTATCATGAAATAATTTTTAATATTAAGTACAGCATAATGCTTATACAGATCAGTTTAAAATTTATATTGTTCATTACTTGTTTGAATTTGTTTTATGATCTCAATATGCAAATTATAAACTCTATATGAAAATGACTCAGCTAACTCAAACATCTTAGCATTAGGATACACAGGGAAAAGATCTACAGGTTTTTAGTTTTGGACTTGAAGACTAATAGGGCATTTAAATATAAGAATTCAATTCAATTCACATGTTTAAATTAATTATTGTGCTTTGATTTTTATTTTTTTTAGGGTAAAGATTTGGATTCTAAATGGAATTTAATTTTTAAAAATATATGTAAAAGCAAATTAGATGATAGACCTTATGCTGATTTGCTACAGTAATTCCTTTTGAAAATGATATTAAAAACAATGTTTCAAAAATACCCTTAAGAACATAAACCCTGCTTTTAAAAATCTTCATTGTCCCTTTCCTTCTCTTCTTCTAATCCACACCAATTTTTCTAACACCTTCTTGCAAATTAGAGTGAAACATCTTCTTAATAAATTGAGAAAGCACGAGCGAAATCTCAAACTTGAACACTAGAGAAAAACTTACATTATCATGTCCAAGAGGTAAAAAATACTGAAAAAATCACTCATTACCGTTATTTTTATTACTTCATTCGTAAATTCATTTAATCAATTGGTTGTTTGTTAATAGTTTAATTAAATAATTAATGAAGCTTGAAAATTAGGATCATTTTAAATAAATATAAGGGTCTTTATAACAAAAGGATTTTTTTTTCGCAACAAAAAGAAATGATTCCTGAATTAAAAGCAAAGTAGTCAAGATTGATAATTTAGTTCATTTCTACATGTATTCCAAACTATATAATTGATTTCAATTATATGGTTTGCTATTTCATTCCAAACATAATAATTGTAATAGATTATCAATTGAATTCAGTTTCACATGTGATTTGGTTCCAAACAAGGTGTAAAGGTAATACATGGATAAATTAGAGATATGTCATTTGACTTTTAGGGACGTTTGTTTTGCCCAAGTTTTATAGAAAAATTAGGGAAAATAAAGTATTTTATGAATAATTTTCAAAGGACATCATTCAAGCCTAATCAGTATCATGAAATAATCTTTAACATTAAGTATAACATGATACTTATGCAAATCAGTTCATAATTTATATTGTTCATTACTTGTTTGAATTTATTTTATGCTCTCAATATGCAAATTATGAACTCTATATGAAAATCATTCAGCTAACTCAAACATAGTAACATTAGGATATATGGCGAAAAGATCTGCAGGTTTTTAGGTTTGTAACTATGAACACTATATAACTAGGAGTATGGAATGAAACAAACAATATTCAAAACTTGTGTAGATATGGTTTGGAGTTTGGACACAACTTAATAATTAGGATTAACTTCATCTTTTCTTATCACATGTATGTGGTAAAAGATCAGGGAGTTTAATATGTTTTTCAAAATTTATTACATTCTGATTGTCAAGTATAGGACATAAGTATTAGGCAGTTTGGGTGGACAAATATCTAGAAAATCTTCTAACATTACGCTTACCTCTTTAAGTGGTTTCACTAAAGAGTTTTCTAAAATTTCCTCTACCACTAAAGCAGACTCATCATGTTCTTTATTAACCTTCATCTCAGACTCATTTGGACGTATCATGTTAAGTCTTTTTTTTTTTTTCTAGTTGCACATTCTCTTTATCTAAGTCACTAAAATCCTTAAGATTAAATTCATACACTTACACACAATAATTTTTCATTTTCACCTATATCCTTATACTCTTGGATGACTAAGGGCTTAGAATACAGTTGAAGAACATATGACCGAAACCTTGACATTTAGCATACTGAACATTAAAACTCAACCTATATATTTCATTAACAACTTGTTTGCCCTTGTCTTCTTTATAAATTTAGACATTAATAGGATTAGGTCATAGGGTGAAACACCTAAAAAGAAATATTATTCCTAAATTGAGACTTAAAAGTGGTACAAGGAAAGTCTTGATGTTTTGTCCATTGACTCTTTATAAGAAATACATAGTCTTGCACTACATTATATGCTTCATCAAGAGTGAAAACACATAGAAGCATGACCTTCTTCCCATGTCATCATTAAATTATGTTATATAATCATTGACCGATTTGTTTCCTTGCCTAAGATTATTTCATTAGTCTATGAGTTTATTCCTATAAGACCGAGATAGGTACATCTCTTATAGTTTTTGTTTCATTTCAGTACAATAAGTGATGAGAGGTTTACTTTTCCTTTCTAGATAATCCATAACATCTTTTCAATAAAGTTGGGCTTCACCAATGAGTTGTATCTTGGCAAACCTAACTCTTTTATTATCATACAAGTTGTATCAATCAAAGAAGTTATCCATATCATTAATCCACCTATCAAAGATCAAAAGGTCATGACAACCATAAAAAATAGAAGCTTTTATTTTGTTAGGGCCCATGACTCTTTTATTGTGTCTAAAGTAGTCTAAATAATAGTTATATTGGTGGTGATTACAAACTATTCTTGCAAGTAAAATTATGATACAAAAATAAAACGAATCTCTTTTTTTCTTAATGTGAAGATTAAAAAAAAAGAATATAACAAAATAAAATTATAAGCATACAACGCTAGATCTTTTAAGTGGAAACAATTAATCAAAAAATAATTATAATATTTCACTATTTTTTACAATTTTTGCCATTAACAAACAGAATTAGAAATTTAATATAAATGAAGAAAAAGGTGTTAAGCAAAATTAATATTTATATTACTTTTGCTTATCAACTTTTTTTTCATTTATATATATATATTAGACATTAAAATAATATTAATTGCAAGTGTAAAAACTAGAAAAGTAAAATTGAAAGAATTCAAAGGCGAGTAATTTATCGTTGAAGATTCTAATCATTCTATCGCAAGTGGACCTCGTAGTTTTATACCTGTCACTTTTATTTTCTGTCACTGTTTTTTCTTTTTTTCTCTTTAATAAATAAATATAAAAAATAAATTAAATTAAAAAAAAATGAGAACAAAAATAAAAACAAAAGCTACTGTGAATTAGTTGTTGTTGTTGCAACTAAAGAAAAAAAAGATTTCTAATCCCACGCATGATGGAGCTGCCTTGACTGACTTATGTGAGGGATTTCATTGACTGGAGCATGATGCCGGTCTCTGACGTCTGATTTGCTGTTACTGGAGCTGCCGTGATCTGGAGTTGCTGGCCGAGTGATGTGGCTTTTTCGACTGAGATTGAACCGAATCTTTCTACACTGATTACTATGATTTTCTATGTTAAGCGGCTGAGATGGGCTGCGTGGTGGCTGTGATGGCGGATGGGTTCAATGGCGTGGGTGTGCTGTCGTTGTTTTGGGCAATGGTTATGTCTGTTGTGGTGTTTGGGCAGGGTGGCTATGGTGGTTGAGGATGGATGTGGAGTGTTGGGCTGTTATTTTGGACAGTGGTAGGGTGGCTTGGTGTTGGATTTTGAGGGCTGTGGTCATCAGCTTGGTGGCATAGATTGGCCGGTGACGTAGTGGCTGATGGGCGTAGGCTGTCTGGTTGGTTCCTGGGGTGGTTGATCTGGCGGTTGTTGCTGGTTGTGGTGGCTGGAAGGTGGTTGATGGTTGTGAGGCAGTGGCTATGCGTGGTGGCTAGTGGAAGAGGGTTGGCTGGTGTGGTTATTGGACTGGTGGTTGTTGGCTCCGTAAAGGGTCGACTAGTGGTGGCTGGTTGGTGTGGAGAAGAAGACTAGGCTAGTTTTTTTTCAGGTCACGTGACTGCTGACCTTGATGCACTTTTTTTAATCACATGTTGATAAAAGCTCTCGAAGATAATCTAATCGTAACAACTAACGGCAGCAAAAAGGGGGGGGGGGGGGGGGGGGGGGAAAAAAAAAAAAAAACAAAGCAAAAAAGAAAAAAAAAAAAGAAAGAAAAGAAAAGGTTGAAGAAAAGAAAGAAAAGGGAATGGAACTCTATAAATTTTTTAACATTTTAAAAAATAATATATAAAAATTAAAATTCTAATTAGAACAAACAAGACTTATAATCCACTAAATAATATATCCAACAATAAATATATTAAGCCTAATAAATAAACTTAAATAAAATTCAATAATACAACAGTTGAATTATTCTCCACCATCATAAATAATATAAATATGCGAATCATGTCTTGGGACTGATGTCCCCATTACCCATTATCTTTTGCTTTTGTTTGCATCCATTAGTATTAGAGCCTAATAATCTCAGATTACGTGCTTATTGTGCACTGCTACACAACCATGACTGAAAAGGTTGGAGAATATAACATGCTCGTGTAGGAGAGAATGCAGAGGTTTCTTGTCAAGAAAGAGATGTTCATGACTTAATTTGTTGGTTTCGTCTGTATCAGTTGTTGTTATTAAAAATCTTGGTGGTGGAACTCAGGATTAAACGAAGCGTTCAAAGATGTGTAAAGGATCCATGATAAAACAATCTGCATAAAGATATCGTGTTCAGAACTCACAATAAGATAGCCCGCACAAAAATATTATTGATCAACTACGATTTGCCCCACACATAAAAGAATATTTTTAATTGAATTTGTAACTGAAAATTGAACTCCAAGATGAGTTCTTTTCAACCTAAAAAGATTGAAGCATAAGCTTTTTTTTTTTAGAAAAATATGTATTTTTCATAGTTAATTTTATGTTTTCCTATTATTATGTCCTCGCAATGTATTATGATGCTTTCTAGTTTTTTTACTTGAAGAGAATAGTTTTTTTAATTTATTTTTTATATTCATTATTACTAGGTTTTTCTAGTTTTTTTATATAAAAAATTGTAAAATTCTTTTGACAAGTAAAGACATGAACAAATTAAATGATATTTTTTTTATTCTTAAGAGTTTTAACTTTATAAAAACTTGTTATTTTCTCTCAATGAATCAATTCAGCTCAAAATTAAATAAAAAAAAATCAATTTTCAATTACCTAGAATTACTGTTGATTATTTTCAGCCACCAATGCAAGGCTACTTCTTGTATCTAGAAAACGACTGAGGCGAGCGGATTATTTCGACCTAAACCTTAAACCCAAAAAACAAAACCCTAACAAAAATGAGC
>Ga0325414_1002127_pt1 | contig 19800 bp, 17 predicted proteins | sample PopdelMetagenome_8_FD_206183 | JGI IMG/M metagenome (GOLD analysis project Ga0325414, IMG submission 206183) | Populus deltoides microbial communities from Bellville, Georgia, United States - Leaf-PdKOR-R3 | ecosystem: Host-associated > Plants > Phyllosphere > Phylloplane/Leaf | place: USA... | reverse complement strand
ACGACTTTGTTCACAATAATTGTTTTTTTATTTAATCAAATGATAATAAAAATAAACACGCATAAAATTGATTGAATAAAATAAAAGACAAAAAAATATCATGCAAGGTTACACGCATTGAAACTATTATTTGAAAATAAATATTTTATTTTTTAAAATAAATTTCATTTATATAAAACATAAAACAAATTTATAGATAAATTAAAATAATCTCTTAAAAAATCAAATGCATACAGAATAACCAAGAAACAACCATTATTTAAAAAAGGTTAGATAGATAATATAAAACAAAGAAAGAGTATTAATTTAAAAATTATTTTGTAAGATGCATATAAAAAAAAACATTAATTAAAAAAAAAACTAAACGCTGCTAGGCCTGACAAGCCAACCTAGTGCATCCGATCCATTTAGTAAGGCCCCATGTGCTTGGCCCCTCTTTTTTCATGGGGTGGGCGACATGTTATTTCACTCGCCCTCGATGTATTTTTTTTAAAAATAAATTAGATGACTTGTTATTTGATATTATTTGGTTCTCAGCCACCACAATGACTGAAAAATCAAGGCAGAAGTTTCTTCGACTCAAAAATTAATTGCTCAACTCATTTTGACCAAACATGTAGAAAATATTATGGGAACTTTAAAAATCTATCAATGCCTTTAAAAAAACAAACAAAAAAAAAACATTCCAAAAACCAAAATGAGCTCGAAACCAAAATTTTATAGAGCTCAAATATATATTTTTAGACAATTTCAAGGTAAAAAAACACCTAACACGAGCTCTTCTCGTTAAATGAAATAATTTGACACCAATATCGGCTGTATGTGGTCGAAATCGTTGCCGACATAAACTTTCTCTCTAACACCAAATTACGATGACTTTCTCTCATCTCTTTCAAGGCAATGATTAAAAAAAAAATAAAGTTCGAGATCAAAATTGATTTTGTCCATGAATTTTGAAAAATAAAAGGACCAAATATATATAAGTTAGAATTATAGGGACTACAATAAATATTCTGCTAAAACTTTGTTAAACCCATCCATTCCATCAGTGTTTTTCACTTTGTTTTCCATATTTAAATCCCACCATTTTCCCAACAAATTGTCATATAATTAGCTCTAATAAGACTTAAATTAAAAATAAAAAAACTGAATTAAAAAAAAACAAAAAAAAACAAAGTAAACAATCCATATAATCATATAACTGTGTTTTAGATTTATAGTTAGGGTTTGTTTGTTATTGTAATGTGATTATATTTTTAATTTTTTTTTTACTTGAATTTTTTTTAAAATTTTTAAAATTTACTAATTTTAAAAATAAAAATTATTATTTTAATAAATTTTAAAATAATGTTTTTTTTTAAAAACAACTATCTGTCAACACCAAACAATAGCTGAATGATGCTGACACACAAACCATCCCTCCTTATCTTCAGAAGGTCAAAAGTCAAAAACAAACACCTAACCCATTACCGGCTAATAACCGGTTATATAAAAGCTACAAACGCGCCGGCCGTACAGTTCACACCCAATCAACAGCAATGGGATGATTCGGTAATTCCGAACCTAAGGCTCGCAATTTCCGCACCAATCAGGCTCGGTATCGTCGGCCCTATAAATACCCGCTCATTTCGCAATATTATCCTAGCACGAGCACGTATCTTTCGCTGTTTAGTCCGTACAAGAAACAGATATTTCCTCGTTCTTCGTTCAAAGGTAAAAAAGAAATATATTCAAAATTCAATCTTCTTTCAAATTAATCAGATCTTTTTTTTATCTGTTTTGATTCATGGTTCTTAGGTTTTTATTTTGAATTTTTGTTTGTTTTCTGAGAAAGTGGAAGGAAAATGAAGATTTTGAAGTTCAAATCAGAAAAGAATAGTTTTAATGAAATTAGTATCCGTCTTTTTTAGGGTGGGAAATCAATTAATTATCATAGCGATTATATTTTCGGATTTTCTTTTCAGTTTAATTTATTTCTTTCATTTTTGCCTATTTTTCTCGGTAACCAAGCAGAGGTTTGCCTGCTTGATCTGTGAATTTTGTGTCAGATTGATGTGATTATAATTTTTTTTCTTGTATATAGTCTTTTATTGTGTGATTAGCACCTTTAAATTTTTTTTTAACTGAGCTGGCTTTGTTTATTCGTCAATTTAACGTTGACTTGACTTAATCATGTTCAAGATTCTGACTTGAATACTAGAACAGATTAATACTATTTTTAATCACTTTTCGCCAAATTTCTAATTGTGGGTAGATGTTAAAGGTTTTAATTCTTTATTTTATGGCGAGATAATTTGCAAACTTTAGTTTTAAAAAACAAAATTGTGTATTATCATTGATTGTTATAACTTGTTGTTGAATGAGTTGATTAATGTTAATCACAAGTTAGTAAATTTCTTGGAAGAGGATAATTTGATAACTTGCATTGAATCTCATTCATTTTCTGTGTGAATTTGGAGTACAGGACTGCAGAGGTTGTGGTTTGAAAAGGATGGCTCTGGTTTCAGGAGGAAGGTCAACGTTGAACCCAGATGCGCCTCTTTTTGTTCCTGCTGCTTATCGGCAAGTGGAGGATTTCTCTCCTGAGTGGTGGCAATTGGTGACAACGACAACATGGTTCCGGGATTACTGGCTAAGTCAGCATCAAGATGAGAACGGTTTCTATGACAACGCTGAGGATGAGTTTGGGCTTGATGGGAATAATGTAGCTGATCTGTTGCCGGATACATTTGATCTTGATGCTGGCGATTATTTTTCTAGTTTGGAATCCAAATTTGCAGGTTTCGCAGAGGAAGGCTCTTCTCCTTTACCTTCCAGTGGAATGCTTGCAAATGGTATGTCTTGAGAAGGTGGTGAAATGGAGTGGGGTTTTGTTAACCATGATACAGTGTTATATAAATTGAGAAATCTGGACGTTGGAACTGATATATAATCTGTTTTTGTTCTAATTTTACAGGGTTTGTGTTGGAAGCAGAGGCACCGAAGAAGGAAACAGGTCTGAAATCCAGTGCTTGATGACTTCAAGTTGGAGCTACCCCCAATGAGAGTAGATCAATGTAGTTTCTAGCTTTTGCAGGTATCTGTAGAGCAAGGTTGGAGCTCTCTTATTACTCCTTGTTCATTCTCTTTATCTTTCTTTTAGTTTAAACCAAGTAACTGTTCACAGATGTAAAAAAAGAAAATGTAAAATTTAGTCAGAAATGCAAAAAAAAAAAAAAGGTAATATCTTTTGCTTCATATTCCTCTTTCCGCACAGACTTTGACAAGCGGTTTTGATGTTCTAGCAATTTAGCAAGACCTAATTTCAAGCTGGCAGGTCGATTTACCTTGTGCATATCGATGCTTCAAAGAGGACACATGATTGATTGGTTCGTTTTACCAAAAGGGCATAACTTGTATAATTCAAGTTATACAAGTTATGAACAAAACTGTTTGAATAAAATAGAATTTGCCCTGAAACTTGCAGATGACCTAAGCTTCAAAATGAAGAACTTTGCCTTTCCAGTAAATTGAACCTGACTGCAATACTAGGAACAAAACTGGAAAAGAAGAGAGAGCAACATCATCCCATTTGCTCGATAATCACAAGGAAGCAACCATGGAAACTTCCATTCACCCACCAACAAGATCCATGAGTGTAGAACAAGCATAACATACACAGACTATTCACTGACAAGATCCAGGAGTGTTAAATCAACAATAAGCTACCATGCCTTCCTCTTTCGTTTATTAAAACTGTATTTTTCTTTACTCAATGAGGCTTTTACGGGCTGTAAGAAATACCAAGAAATGCTTATAGCAGAAACAGTTCATTAGCATCAGCATCAACAGTCCTTCACCATGGAGGCTCAAAGGAGAAAAGGGCACGTGATGGAAGAAATGGTTAAACATTAGTCGGAGCCGGTTTAAGGTGAACGGAAACCCTGAACAATTTTTATTTTGTATTTGAAATCTTTTGTTAAGTGAAAGCAATCTTTGTTTTATAAAATATAATTAACAAATATACCTTAAATATTTTTAGAGCTTTTTATTAAATGGGGATCTTGAATCATTACCCATGTAGCCCTTAACTGAAGTTAGTTAAAACCATTAGAAGTTAGTAAGACAGTTAGTTGAAGTAGTTGAAGAGCTGGGAGTTTATTGTATATAAGCTTGGAATAGTGAACTTGGAAGGCAGACAATAAGAAATATATAGTTTAGCAGAGTAATCAAATAATCCATATCCGCGATCCTCCTCCTGCAATATTTCTCCAAATATCTTCCCATTCCCTCCTCTGTAAAGAAGCAACGAGGAAGAAACTAACAGGAAAAAAAAACACAGCTAGTGAAATCAATGAAATGTGATAGTTTGAGACTGCTCCAAAAGATCAGCAGCCTGCTAATGAACCTAACTTTGAAGAGGATCAAGGCACAATTGCCCCTACAGCAAAGGAATTGCACGGTTCTTCCAAAACTCGTCAGCATTCTCTATCTTACCCGTGTGCAGAGAAACATTTGGTGATGCCCAAACTATGACATAGATTGTTTGCACAGAAGTTGATTGAGGTCTAGCCGCAACAAGCACAGCTTGTCCTTCCTGCAAAAGGTCCGTTGCTCTTAAGAACTCAAAGAGCGCCCTAGGAACTATAACAGGATCCTCAACATAGACTGCACTGAAGCCTCAGAACAATAAGCAAATGACAAACTGGGAATGTTCAACAATATAAAGAGAAGCCCATTCACCTCACAAAATAAACTTTAGGGTAAATATTTGGAAGCTGTTCAATCCAGGAGCCAAAATCATGCAATTAAAATTTTCGGTGCTTGAGTTATTACATATTAGAGTTAAAACATACTCATTTATCAAAACATTTAGTTCATCTCCAAGTTTCACGTCACACATACACACAGGTAATGAACAGAGCAATGTGAGCGAATTAGTCTAAATATGAACGTGGAAGACACGGAGTGTCATACATCTTTGCCTTCTCGACAAAATCCCTCCGATTCACGAAATCCCAAGCGTAGTCCCAGGAACAGAAGCTTCTGTAAGCTTTGTAACTCTAGCCCCTCCTTTCTTCAAAGCATTGATTAGAGTGGACTCGCCTGCATTCTGAGCTCGAATGACCCACACGTTCCCTCGAGGACCAGCCAATTCCTCAATGAATGATGACAAGTTCCTCACATCCACATCCTGACGAGCACCAAGTAAACCCCACCTAGCTTAGGTGCCCCTCCGGCCCTAGCTCGATGCCTAACCTATCTATCTAATCAAGTTGGTGAATTTTGTGATGGGAAGAGATCAACCTTTGAACCCACAAGAACAAGCTTAGGCAACTTTCTACTGGCTCTAGGGTCATCCTTGACTCCTTCCAAGCCTTGAACGAGGACTCTGCTGCCCGCTTAGGAAATTAGCCATCAAAGTCAACACCATCAAGGTTGTAAATTTATTAGATTAGTGAGACAAAACATTTTAAATATAAAAATTAAAAATTTATTTAAGGAAAGTACAGAATGTATATAATTTTAAATTTATAAATATACAAAAATAAAACTCATACCTAATATACTTTCAACATAAATATAACAAAATAATACTAACATAAATATTAAATATTTATTGATATAAAATCAAAGCATGAGCATTTATATTAATAATAAAAATAATTATGATTAAATTAAAATAAAAAAATATATTTATTTGTTGAAATACTTTAAAATAATAAAGTTTTTTATTTTTATTAAATTATACAAAAAAAAACCACTCAAAAGTGCATAAAATGCTTGTATAAACTAAACAAATATAACATGCAACATAAAATCTTAAGATTGTAAGTAAAAAATAAGCATAGATGAGAATTTTTAATTTATCCTAACAAAATTATACATGTAAAGACATATATCATGGCAAACATGCTATCAACTTATAATTAATATCATAAAAAAGTCCTGGCATGCTAATATCAACTCACATTTTCTTCACAAGTAATCGATTCCCCTCGATTTTTCTTGGTATGAAAGGTAGCACATTATCTCTTGGTGGTGGGGAGCAGCAGGACCACTGGAAGAGATAGGGTTGAAGACTTGGTGGACATTTCTACTGCCAATACGAGAAAATAATTGCAGAGAGAAATTGGTATCAAGAAAAGCTATGCACTTGTTTGTTAGGGAGGCATGAAGCAAATATTAATTGCTTCCAAAAACGGCTACTTCTACCAAACAAGCTTTGAACCGATTCCTACAGTAAAATCCAAAAAAAGGGGAAAATCTACGACCAAACATCAAGAATAGTGTAGGGATGCCATCCATCTTCACTTATAAAAACCCTTATATTTTAAAGAGAATTCGATGGCTTATAAGGGAAAAAGGAAATTGCGTGAATTTCATATAACCACTCAACAATCTTGTTAAATGGAATTGATAGAAGGATATGATTGAAAACTCCTTTCATATATTGAAAACGTAATCGAAATAAAGAATAGATTGGGGGATCTAATATATATTTTACCTATAGATTGGGGACTTCTCTTAGGTTTTCCCTTTATCTTAGTTTTCCCTCTTTTTATGTACCTGTAACATATGATTCGTATAAAAAGCCTTTCCTTCACTGAATGTGATATCTGTGGTCAACCGCCACAAATCTCGGAGACAGGTCTGAGAAACAAGTGGGGCAAACCTAACTCCCAAAAAATGGCTTCCTCTCCTAGTACTTCCTAGGTGAATCTGTCTCTCTTTGTCTCTTTACTTACAAACATGTATTTTGTTAGCAAGTATGTAAAAATTGTCATCCACCCACATACATGTAAATAGAAAGGAACATGATTTACCTTTTGTTTTTGTTTTTTGGGTTTGTTTGGAACTTGGAAGTGTTATTTTCTTGAGCTGGGATTGAGCGTATCTGTGTTTCTTCCTAAATATTATTGAAGTGAAAGAAAGATACTTTCTTTTTGTTCGGTTCATTTGTTCTTTTATGAAATTATTCTTGTATGGTCAATTTGCTGCTGAGAGAAAGTGGGAAAATAAGAGAAATTAAATTCTGGGTATGTTGTGTTTTGGAATCTGCTGCCATAGAACGACATAAAGAGATGATCTTTACCAAGTTTTTGCTGTTCTGCATTGTTTTTTTTCCCCCTTACATGGGAACAAGAAGACAGAGGGAGTTGGACGCTCCATCATTAGGCCCCTGTTTTATCAAGCAGAGTTTTTTTTTTTTTTTGCATGATCTGATATTGAGGTTTGTGATTTTTTATATTGAAACAGAGAAGTTGAATTTTAAAGCCATGGGTTTTGTGCGTAATATTTTCGTCGCAGTAGCTGATATGAAAGATAGACCGATGGGAGACCCGGGCTTGGGACATGTGAACTGGTTGGTGATAGAAAGAGTTCTGCCACCAAGCTGCATCTAGTTACCCTCAGGGATATCCTTGTAAAAAGTTTAGGATTAACAACTTTTCTGTGAAACTTGTTATTGCATGAATCTATTAGTAATTGAAGTAAAGGTGATCGTTTTTCGCAGCATGCAAGGAAGAACATGGATGATGAGATTCAGGGTGTTTGGAAGATGCATTTATTTTCTTTTCTTTTCTTTTCATTTTTTTTTCAAAGGATTTCCTGTATGTTGTTCTTCAGTATTAATAAGATCCTTGTTCAGGAAATTCATGGTGACAAACTGACAATGGAGGCAAATAGTTGTTTTAGGAAATGGTTATATGTCATCAAGTATTAATATAAGAAGGAAAACTTGCTGTCTTGTTTTGGAAAAATGGCATATCTGTGACTTTTTATTTGAATGAAAATTTAGTTCATTATGTTGAATTTGTCCTGTTATTTTTGTTTGCAGGGTTGATGTTTCCTGCACTTATTCATACGATTACTCATCTGAAAGGTGGGATATTTGGAGTTCCACTCTTCCATAAGAGAGAAAGCCAGTTCTCCATCAGAACACCATGGGGCTTATCCTTCCCACCAGCTTATGTTGACACATACAGCCTGAGTAGACGCAGGAAAATCTATTCCCAAGAAAAAGGTAAGATCATAATTGCAGCTTCTTAACATGTATTGATACCAAAACGATAGGCATTTTAACTGAACAAATTTTGATATGAAATAAGAATGTACAAGGTATTAATGATCTTGATTCAGGATGTGTTAGGTTGATTATTAGTTTTTAAAACTTCTTTGTCGGTTTAACATTTCAGGTTTTAGGTATCAAAGCATGGAAAAACCAGAAAGTGATGTGGCTATCATAGATTACTTGCAAGATGTGCCTCTTTCAGATTCATATGAAGCAGCCTTGGAAGCTCTTTCTTCTCTTATTAGACAGCAAAAACGTGGAGATCAAAAAACTATTGGTGGTAAATATGGAAAATTGGACAGGATGCGGATGTATCTTAAGGTAACAATATTATAATTCTTGCAATGTTTTGGAGATGCTCAAGTATTTATGTAGCCAAGGGCCTGCAAACTAGCTCTATGTCTCTTCTGTGTACAAGTTAATTCAAAAGTATTATGACTGCCCTTTTCCATTTGCTGTTGGATCAATAACGATGTATAATTCAACTTCTTTAATGATGTTATCTTTGACATGAAACTGATCGATACATTTGTGTCCTTTACCATCAACTTATTTCCTGTTAGTAAGAACAAAGGTGGTTCTTAGAGGTTTTGCTATGCCTCATCAGATTGAAACATTAGTTCCTATTGGTTTTTTTCTTTTCCAAAATGAAATTTCCTGAAATTGAATGGTTGGATGGTTGAATGGATTTTTCTCTGCAGATACTAGACTTGGAAGAGCGTGTGGCTGGGCTCAAAATTATCCATGTTGCTGGAACTAAAGGGAAGGTAATACCCATTTTAATATTTTTGCTTAACAAATCAACCAGGTTCAGACCACAATCCACTCCTCGAAATTTGACTTAACCTTACATCAAGCATTGTGATAAAATGCTAATGGCTGCTACTATATTGAAAACAATTATGTTTTCTGAAAGGTGAGAGCTACTTTAGAATAGCTCACTAATTTGAGTTGTGTATAATTGTGAGGGTTAAAAGTAGGCTAGGTTGTATGACTTTAGTTTGAGGATGTCCTGCATGACATTAATATATATATATATATATATATATATATATATATCCCTTCTTTGATTCAATATTACATTCGAGAATCATATTAAAACTTGTGATAATATTTTATCACACTCTTCTTTAACTCAGTTTCATGTTCCTTTGATGGATCCACACTCCAGGGTTCAACATGCACATTCTGCGAGGCTATTTTAAGGGAATCTGGTTTCCGAACAGGCTTGTTTACTTCCCCTCACCTAATTGATGTTAGAGAAAGATTCCGGATAAATGGGTTAGTATTTGATTGAGCTCATCTTAGCTTATCCATTATGCTGTGCATTACTTGAGCAGACACGCACTCTCTTCCCCTTCCCACACTCCTTCACCTCCATTGAAATAAATCTGTCCATGGTTATAAATTTTACAACAACAATAGAAGCAGTTCTACATGAAACAGATCCCCTAATAGTAGAGTACCAGAAAATCTAATGCTGTTATAAAAAAAGAAGATTTTTACATTTTTTACACATAGCTATTTTAATATATCTTAATGCATTTTTTATTTCGAAGTCATTTTCTTGGTTGATTTGAATGCTTCTATGAGTATCTTGTTTCATGTCTGACTTTTGATTAATTTTGCAGAGTGGACATATCTGAAGTTAAATTTTTATTGTATTTTTGGAATTGCTGGAATCAGTTGAAGGTACTAATCCTTTGCTTTCACTGATTCCCAAGAGCTATAAGCAGATTGTACAAGCTAGTTTTCTTTTGAGGTGCAATTTTTTGGATTATGAAGAGATCATTTTGCCTTTGAGTTATAGACCTTGAAACCACTTTGTTCTTTAATATCACTTCTTATGGACCTTTTCTGTGTCTGCATTATTGCCTTAAGGTGAACTTTGGTCCTTAAACCACTTTTGTGTAACATTATTTTGTAATCAGTTTCCCATACGAGGTCAGACTTGTTCATGTGTTTAACAAATGAAGTCAATCTATGTGATTCTGAATAAATCTTCAATCAGTACCCACCTTTCTATTTTAGTAATATCTTATTCTTGTTGGTAACATTTACTTATATGTAAAGATTATTGGCAATTTATTATCCCTCCTCTGTGGTAGTTATTTGTTGAGTATGAAGTGAAATTGTTTTATGTTGACCTTTTTGGATATAGTTTAACACCAAACCAAACTTTCAATCTTCATGAAATTGTCCACCGAGCATGAGATTTTTCAAGCTTATTTCGCTGAGTTAACTAGTAAGCTAGAACAAGTGTTTCCTATGTTTAGCTCAAGCAGTTGCCAAGCTTTTTGGTTCATTTTACAGCCTCCCTGCCCTTCAAATTCTGGCATTTGAAGCATTCACCGGTTTAACTTTACCTTGCAGTGAAGGAGGAATTGGCAGGATTTTAGCACTCAGTAGATGTGTTGCTTGTGCCTGATTAACTCTTTGATGTTCTAAATGAAAGTGTCAGTAGAAACAGTCAAACACGTAATATCAGAAGGGAAGATAAGAGATGTTTTAACAGGCCTACTTGAAACTGAATTTTGGCCTTGATTGTCAGGAGTCAGGTCCAAATTGGTGTGTTCAGTGATACTTCTTCATTTTTGTCACTTTTTGTCAGCACTTTAAATACTAACTATGCAATCGGATGCCTTGATATGCTCCAAAACTTACAATCTATACATGGCAGTTACTTGATTCTTTGAATTTGACTTTTCAGGAACATGAAACTGAGGACCTCCCAATGCCCCCGCTATTTCAGTTCTTGACTGTGTTGGCATTCAAAATATTTGTCTGTGAACAGGTCAGCTACATTATCTGAATTTCTGTTGGAGCTTATTTAGATGATCGGCCTGGCATTTGCAATGAGTGGTTTATCTCTAACTTTTTTATTTGCATATGTTTGTTCACTTGCCCGAATGAACCAAGGCAATATGCTAAAAATTAAAAGAATATATATTATATTATATAAATCTAAAATATATATCTTTCCAATTAAGATTAGATCATTAGAAAATCAAAAGAAAATATAAAATGCCATAACATAGTCATATAACGTTATATTTTTCACCCTTAAAACAAAATAAGATAATTTAAAGTAGTAAGTAGCCCAATAGATTAAAAAGCAAAATTAAATATCATCATCATTATTTATTAATCTTCAAAGACATCTCCATCCATGCTTTCCGCTCCTTCACTTAAATCCTTTATATCCTCCATTTCATGATTATAATCGAAATCCTTATCTCTCAAACTATATTCCACTTGTTTAGAAAAAATTAAAGTATTAGTTGTACAGATGTGTTGTTCTTTGACTCCCATTGCTGAAAAAAGAAAGTGTGGTTAGTGTTTCTCTTCTAAGTGTCCTTCATTGTCTGTTTGTTTCCCACTTTAATGAATTTTTTTATAACTTTTTTACCCTAATCTTTGTTTTTTAGAAAAATACTCTAAGTTGTTTCTTGTGGTAAAAAAAGAAGACAAATAGGTCAAAGCATAAATCATTAAAAAAAAAAAAGAAAAATCCAACAGAAAAGGAAAAACTTCAAGCAAGCGCTAGCCTTAGCCCCTTGCACTCAGTCGCAAGGTGCTCGCCTCATTGAAATCCACCGCCCGAGGCTAATAAAGGTGCTAGGGCCCTGCCTCACCTGGAGCTCCTCAGCGCCTCTTGACAACATTGCTCCACAGTGATTTGTATCCTTGCATTCATGGAAAATCCCAAAAATACTATTTACCTTAGCTCATGATATTGCATTTGGACACCTATATGGCTCCCAATACTTAATTTCATTTGCAAAGATTTCAGCCATAGTCATTTTCCCTTTGAAATTTAATGGTGGGGCAGACAGAACATTATCCAATTACCCTGGATCGATACATTATTTACAGAGCAGAAGTGCTTGCCATGTCCAATGGATATCTGTTCTTGTTTCACTGATTTACTATTTATCTTAGAACCTCTAGAGCCTCAAGCAATCCCCTGGATGCCCTTTAAATGGTGTTTCCCCCCCTTTTGTTTATATATATATATATATATATATAGGAGGCTACCTTGTTGCTGATTTAGCTGTCTATCTGTATTTTTATCATCTTGTTCAAGTGTTTCATCATCTTCTCCCTCACACAACCATTTGTGGTGTATGTGAATGGATATTTTTGTGTTCTGCTTAGCTGCAAATTATGCATGTGAAATACATGTCTCTTTCATGGTCTCTGCTAGTCAGTGCTGTTGCTGCACTTGTACTGTAAAAAATCTCATTTTGCTGATCGTAAATCTAGTGAAAGAATCCATTTTGACTGTTAAATCTGTTGCATCTTTATTGAGTTATTGTACATTTTCCAACAATGATTATACCCAAGTTATAGTTGTTCCTGTTGCTGTAAACATTCTCTTCAGTCATTGCCATGATGTTTGTAGATGTATGTCCTTGATACATTGCTAGTCTTGAATTTTATGTGAAATCTTTTGAGCTACATGACTGCATCTATACGTTGATGTGGTCTTTTTGTAACAGTCTGTGTTTTGTATCAAATTGTTTTTTTTTATATCTAAGCCCACGTAAACAGTTAATCTTTATTGCTTCTGAGTGCTTCTGAGTTAATGATTCTGTTTTCCTTTTCCTTTTTTGCAGGTAGATGTTTCTATCATTGAAGTTGGTCTCGGAGGAAGAAACGATTCAACAAATGTGGTATTTATCTTTCCCCAGAATCATCTAATAATAATAATAAAAAAAAAAATTATTATTATTATTATTATTATTACGGAGTACTTCAAAAATTTAGAACTCTGATGGAAAAGGAAAATGCTGTTCATTAGTTTAGCAGTTTATTGGAGGATTCTAAGATAAAAGAAATAATGAAGTTAATGATAATACAAAATTTTCTTGGTGATGAAATTTCGTTGATAAATTCTTGTAGATTGAAAAGCCTGTTGTCTGTGGAATTACTTCTCTGGGAAAGGATCATACAGAAACATTGGGTATACCATTTTCTGAACCTATCATTCTCAGCAAGTTTTCTTGCATTTATTTTTAGTCTGCAGATACAAATTTTTGTTAGCTTGCATAATTGTTGTTTTTGTTTGCTGGAATCAGACTTCGCTAACATGGAAGAAACTTTCTGCGTTTTTTGTTTTGTTTTGCCAAGAGTTCTATGCATTCTAAGTTTAATGCTTGGTACAGAAAGAAACATTGAATTCTTAAACCTCATACTGTGCTATGTGCAGGCAACACCATTGGACAGATTGCTTCACACAAGGCTGGAGTTTTCAAGGTATAAAACTTATACATAAGCAGTTAAAACTAGCACAATTTTCATTCTCTCTGCCATTCAGTTATTTATAGCATTAGTTCTGTTTTGATTATTCTAATTGGCAGTATTCATTTTCAAGTATTTTCTGAATTGGATTCATGTCTTCCCTGCTCCTGAAGCATCAAATTCCTGCCTTTACGGTGCTGCAAGTTTCTGAAGCAATGGATGTTCTTCAGGAGAATGCTCGAGAACTGATGGTAACCATTGTTCTCAGTTTGTTACTGTCAAATTCTCTTTTTTCTTCCTGCTTTTTGTAAACTATCTGCTGGTGAAATTAGTTTTTTTCACATAAATAGGATTTTCATGCAAAAGCATCCTTGTCTGATCCATGTCTTATCCAATATAACTATTGTTGATTACTTTTGATAAATGCATGTTCTATCCAAGACTATTATTCTCAAATTTTCTTACATCTGCATAAATCTTGAATGGATAGAGAGGATAGGTTAAAATTGGAACAAGAAATCAAATTTTACTGTATTTCAGGAAAAGATTTTCTTTAGTGAACTGATGCAGGGCAGGTTCAGGGAAAGTTCTAGATGATTGTTTTTAGCTATGGAATTTAGTGAGTTTCTGGTATAAAAATTGAACACGGATCTGAATGTAAAATAAGAGAAAAACAAGGTGAAAACTTGCAACCTCACATTAGTAGATTCAAAACATGGATCTGAACGTAAAATAAGAGAAAAACAAGGTGAAAACTGGCAGTCTCACATTAGTAGATTCAAGGAATTACTCCCTGAATGAAAAACTTATCATCTTACCTGGGATTCTTAGGACTCTCACTAAGGTTGATTTCATCACACAGTCACACTTGCTGGAGTTTCTCTCAAATATTGCCATTGAGCTTATTGAAAGATTACATATATAAAGAGTTCCTGGTACTCCTGGTAAGGACTTAGCTTGCTGAATAAGGATATATTACTTCTATTTTATACTTTGAATACTACTAAAATAGAAATCTAGACCTGTAAAATTTGTGCAAATCTGAAAATTACAGAGATACCCCTGACAAATCTCAGAATTTCAGAGTTGACCATGAGTTGTAAAATCAAATAAAATCACATATGCTTATTTATGATTTCCTATCCTTGTATCTGTGATCTTCATTCTTCCACTATCATGTTTGAAGATTAATTATTGAAGCTTCAAAAGCTTGTATCCTTGCTTGAGCACATGCCTAGAGAGATTCATGAATTGCCAGTGGCGTTGCTGATCTATATTTTCTTTCTGATTGCAGGTCCCCCTGAAAGTAGTGGAACCCCTTGATGCAAAAGCATTGAATGGACTAAAGCTTAGTTTGTCTGGTGATCATCAGTTCTCTAATGCTGGTCTTGCTGTTTCCCTTTGTAAAAGTTGGCTTCAAAGAACAGGAAATTGGGAGAAGCTATTCCAAAAAGTTAGTTTTACCAACCCTTCATCACACTGTTATGTATTACATAAAATCATAAATCAATCTAGTGTCGGACTTTTAAACTCATGGATCCTGTTCTTTTTTATGGACTGAACCATGTTAAGTTCTGATAATAACAATACACAAATAGATGCATGTGAGTGACTGTGTGTGTGCGCATGCGTGCATCCTTGTGAGTGTCTGTAATCTATATGTATGTGTACGTATTCTAAGCCAAATGGTCATTCATGTATCTTTTAGTCTCATATCAATCTTCTTTTTGGAAGATTTGAATGGGATACTCTTTCTCTGTTTCACCTTTTGAATCCATTGATTTGTTAATTGCCAGTATCTAAGGATATGATAAATGCTAGCTGTCCTCTAAATTCAGCATTTGGTTGTTTCACCAGTAGTTAGTTGACTGGCCAGTATTGTGGACTGTTGACAGGATAACAAGGAAGCTAATTTGCCGGAGGCATTTCTTAGAGGTCTTTCTACAGCGCATATCTCTGGGAGGGCTCAAATTGTTCATGATTCTTCTTCTTCAAGCTCCCATGTATCATCAGAAGTAGCTGAAACTTCTGGCGATCTCATTTTTTACTTGGATGGAGCTCACAGTCCAGAGAGTATAGAGGCATGCGCCAAATGGTTTTCTGTTGCCGTTAAAGGAAACAACCAATCACAACCATTGGTTTTGTCTTCTTCACACAACATTGAAAATATAAATGTAGTGCGGAAAAATGGTCACGTGCAGCATGAGAAATGCAACATTCAAGAATTCAATAAAATATCAAAGAAGGTAATATTTATGATAACCAGCTGGATTAGTTTGGGAGCTTGTTGTACTCAGCTGTTTTCTGGCTGCTCATTTAATTCCACCATTGTTCATTTATTTTGCTTACTGATAAGTTGTTTAGACTGTTCATTCTGGTTTCATTTATTAGCTTCTCACTTATCAATACTCTTACCTTCATGTAGATTCTTTTATTTAATTGCATGGAGGCCAGAGATCCTCAGATTTTGCTTCCACGGCTTGTGAGTACATGTGCTTCTTCAGGTATTGCTGCTGTAATCTTTTTATCTTTTCAATCAAGAGCTAATTATATTGGACTTTTGCCTAAACTCGTCAATCTCTCTCCACACACGCGTGTCTTTACTTGCATGCGTGTGACTTTGCTAAAAGAATGAGTAAGGCTTTGTCCATTTTCATCTTAGTTTAACACAATCTTGGCTTATGACAACCATTAGGAACAGGTGTACTGTTTTATCAGGTTTCTCTGTTGGTATTGTGTTATGTATTGTCTCCCTAAACTCGCCCATCTCAAATTATGCTGGACTTTCTTTTTATGCTTCTTAAATTGATTCCTGTTTTTTATTTGCTTGCTGTCTGTGGCTGCATTGTTTTGTTGTGGTGGTTAAGCCATAACACCTATTACATGGCAAGTCATGAAAATCAATGCTCTCTCATATACTTATTTCTAGCAAAAAGAATCATCTCTTGTTTTTTTTTAAAAAAAAATAGAATTAATTGAAAAATGCACAAGAGATTGGGTGGGTTTCCCCTGAAGTACCAAAAGTCTGGTAATTTACACGGTTTGTGCTTGAGAATGACAATTCAAAAAAACTTCAGCTGATTTATGATGCCAATTTCAGTTATATATCAATTCTCTAAACAAACAATTGAGATTCAACATGCTTCTTTAGTTATAAGAAAAGGCCCTTCTTTCAATTGTTGTCCAAACACATCTAATGGAATCAGGTTTTCTTTTCTGAGGAATTGTGCCTACAAACAAAATGCTCCATCTTTATTTTTCATCTTACTTCTGAACATTAATTATCTGCATATTTGTAAACACTCAAGAGCACTGATGTATTCAAGATGATTTGTGTCTTTGTCAGGTACTTTCTTCTCAAAGGCCATTTTTGTTCCAAGTATCTCAACATATAACAAGGTTACTTCTGGTACTTCAGTCATTCCTTCAGATATCTCTAGCAAGGACTTGTCATGGCAATTCAGCCTGCAGAGACTCTGGGAGAGGATTGTCCACGGGATGGGTACTTTTATTTGGCTTTCTGAATGCTTATATCTTTTATTATTATTATTATTATTATTATTATTGTTGTTGTTGTTGTTGTTGTTGTTTTGCATATTTGACTTCCTCTTCCATCAATAAATGCCAGAAAATGATGACCGAAGGGGTTGGTTTTCCATAAAATAGCAAACAAGCCACACCATGCAAAGAGTGCAGCTTAAACTGGCTACTGCATTTTCTCCTTTTCTTTTCCCTCTGTATTATAGGAATATAGAAGGAAAATCAAGAAAGAAAAAGCATATGTGAGGAGTGAACTGAGGGAGCTACATTCATAGCAGCAGCATGAACTCTCACAGTATAGTGGCCCTGGATTTGATGTATCATTATTCTTTTTAACCGTAATATAAATTTACCCACTTTTGCTGTTTAACCAATCAAGCATCATTGCAAGTGAAACCAGGGCCATAGTCTCCTTCGCTAATAGGTCCAATGGAAAGCCTATGTGCTTGCAGACTATGTCTACCTGACTCAGTGTCCCTGAATATATTTTTGCATGTTCTTCCTGCTTAGGATCATTGCATTTTGTAATAGGCAGAACCTTAAGTTTTTTTCTTTTTCTTTTTTATTTGCCTGCAGATACAGATTTACTTGAAAAGAGTACCAAGATGGATGGTGCAGAGACCTCACCACATCATGAATTTCTTTACGAGGATGCTTCTAATTGCAGTCCTTCAAATGGTTATTTGGCTTGCAGCGCTGTAATTCCTTCATTGCCATTGACAATAAAATGGTTGAGGGATTGTGTTAGAGAGAATCCTTCCCTACGACTTCAGGTAAGAATTCTTTCTTAGATGGTTGCATTTCGTTACCTAAAAATGTGCATGGTGAAAATACTGTTACCACTTGGATATTGGAATTGAGTTACAATTTTTGTTCTTTAAGGACAGGGCCAAGGCCAGATACAAATGACAGGTTCCCAAAGTTTCCTTTCAAAATTCCTTCCTTTTCACCAATTTGAAAAAAAAAGAAAGATTTTGTGAACTATTGTTTGGATCACCAGAACATGCTCTAGAACCGAGTGAATTTCTTCTACCCTTTTCCTTAGTGTTTTTATTAAAAAATAAAAAAATTCAGGAAACAAGTGGGATGCGGGTGTCTTCACTTGTGTCATGAATGGCTTTTAAAAAAAATCAGTTATGCCTGCCTTATCTCATGCAACCCATCTCTGAAAGAGATAAATATTGTTGCAAGTGCGTTGATTGTCAATATTGACAGTAGTGCTAACCAGGATGCCATATGCTTGTATTGGTGCATTAACAGGTTCTTGTCACTGGATCATTGCATCTGGTTGGAGATGTACTCAAGGTGATAAGGAGATGATGTAAATTAGAAGAGGCGCCAATTGGGACTGTCCTAAATGTTATTAACTATTCTTCAACGTTGATTTTCGTCCACATTTTTAAAGGCAGCCAAGGTATATCATACAATCCAATAATGCTTCTTCTGTTCTTCATTCAAGTTCAAGCGGGTGGCATAATTATTTTTTTGTTTTGCAAGTAACACTTTGTATCATTATTATCGTTTACAAAAACTCATGTATTGGAATATGCAAAAGGCTTCCATATGTCTGGTTTTGTCTTCTGAATCAATAAATTTATGTTTGGAGATTTAAGAGCATGCTTAGATATCTTACTTTGTTGTAATTACTCTTTCATGCTATACCCTGGGGATCGGAGGAACAACTTCTGTTTTTTTTTTCCCCGCGGCCCAAAGTGCGGCTCAATTTTTAGGTTACACAATGGGGTAACCTTCTCCTGTTCCTAAATCTCCATCCGTTTTTAACCTTGGACCTTCATGTAAAAACCTCAAATCTTAACCGCCGAGGCATCTTTGAAAGTAAATGTTGATGCTAAGTGAGTGGTTTGTTTGTGAGGTGATATTAGTTGCAATGGAAGCCTTAACTTTTCAATAAGAGTTGGCACTTCTTTATGGCTTCTGCTTGAAAGTTTCTATTCTGGCATTGTGCCATATCAAGTGTTTTAGAATTGTGGTCGTGTAATGTTGTTAAGCTTGCTTGGACAAAGGTAGCAGCTGTTTAAACTAGATTTCAAACGGAAAAGAAATGAAGGTTTCGAAACCTAGGATGCAGGTTTATTCAACACCTTTTGTGCTTTTAGTTTCTGTAAATGTTTCACCAATCATCACAAATAGGCAAGGACTGGTCAAATTAGTTGACGACTCACTATTACGGTGTTGGTGTGGTGCCCTTGATAGAAATTGGAAAATCATTGAGGATGGTCCCCATATGATGGTGATAATCAGAGGATGAAGCTGAAAGCTTCATGAAAATCTCACACTTTTGAGCCCTTGGCTCGTTATCATCCATGTGACCTGCAAGCTAACTTTAGAAGTTGCTAAGCTTTATAAAGCAGAATTATCCAACAGTCCTGTGCCATGTTAGAAAGAAGATAAGCTTTCATCTGTGATCCACTAGCCCGTTTACACCCCCTTTGCTTTTCTTGCTTGGAAAGTGGTTGCTTTCTTTAGGTGTTGTGTTTAGCCAATGATTCAAGGTATGACTTGGAAACATCCACTGTTAAGATAATTAGAGCAGCATTATGATTGTATTAGGCACTCACATTATCTAAAACATGTGGAAACCCTTTTACAGAACTCGATGTAAAGTTCCATGTCTCCATGATGCAATTGGTTCAGCTAATGGTTTTCAGATAAAGACGATGATGCACATGTCACGCCCCTCTATTGAGGGGTTGCCATTGCTGATCCACTACGGAGGTCGGGCTCCACTGGTTCGTGGTAGTGGTTTTGAGTCAGTGTTTACCCTTCGAGTGCTTGCTAATTTAAGGAAGTACACTGAGAAGAAATCTGGTTAAAAGGTGCTCATCTCTCCTGAATTATTATTATTATTATTCGGTGGAGGCATAGATAATTCTTGAACAAAAAGTGAAGTGTAATTAATTCGAAACGAATTTGAGTTTTTCTATTAAATCTTCTTAGGTTTA
>Ga0325414_1002125_pt1 | contig 19805 bp, 13 predicted proteins | sample PopdelMetagenome_8_FD_206183 | JGI IMG/M metagenome (GOLD analysis project Ga0325414, IMG submission 206183) | Populus deltoides microbial communities from Bellville, Georgia, United States - Leaf-PdKOR-R3 | ecosystem: Host-associated > Plants > Phyllosphere > Phylloplane/Leaf | place: USA... | reverse complement strand
AATAATAATAATAATAATAATAATAATAATAATAATAATGAGTTAAAGAGAATTTTGAGATGTGAGATTAAAGTGAGGATTAAACAATGATAAAAACAAATGTCAAGATTAGAGGATCCACTAAGGGTATTTTAAATAAGTATAATATAAACTCAACTAGAAACCACACACAAAGGAGGTTCCGATCGGATGATTTGTCGTTAATAGCTCATTATAAATTATTAACATGATCATATTAGTTATCTTATTTAAGTAACACCAATACTTTTAAATATTGTAAGGAATTCATGATGCTAACTTATGTTAACAACAAATCAAGTTCTTTTCATAGCACAGGTGTCGGTTATACCATACAGTTGGTTATGAATGATCAAACATTTATTGTACTAAGTGTTATACAACACAAATTTAGATTAACCATTTAACAAGGTATTAAGAATTAATAAGATAAAAATGATAAGAAATGCAATAGCAAACTTTCTTGGATGTAAGCATTGAAGTCCATATTGAGTTTATATTATACATATCCTAACACCATTAGTGAAACCTTTTCACCTTGATATATTAAACTTAGTTAAACATTATGAAGAAGAGAAACATAAATAAACAAGATGAGAACATAATTATATAAGTATATTAAAGGAAATGAAAGGTATAAACAAGATATTAATGAAACTATAACATGAAATAAAATGAGAACATTAAAACTACAAAGAAAGAAAGTAAGGAAATGATCTTGATCTGAAAACCAACATGCCTAAATGCATGGAAAATGCCTCCTTTTATAGGCCAAAATTTAGAACTATTGATTTGATGACTAATTGTTGAATGGGTGGCCACATCTTGACTTGGTGACAATCCTTATCTTTTTGTCTGAACAACACGTCATTTCTAACATCAGAATTTGAATAGTCATGAAAGTTCTAGAAAATTATCTCAGCTTTCCAACAAAACAAGAATCGGCTCATTTGGACTTCCAGAACTCGAGATATGGGCTGAACACTGAATAGTGTTTGGGCTGCAGGACAGATTCTGACTTCTCCGTTGTTGTTACCATTTGAACCCAAAAATGACACTTTTAAATTTTGGACTCTTCATGAATGTTTTAGGCCTATGTCTTAGCTTTCCATACATATAAACCAAACCTAAATCCAAGTTCTATAGCTCCAGTTATGATCCAATAACCGAATAGTGTTCCAGTTTGGATTAAACCGGCATCTCTTTTCTAAGCTTAGCCCTCTCTTTGTCTTCTCAATTTTAGTAGTTAAACTCATCAATCAATCTTTTGATTTATGTGATAGGCCTGCATTTAAGATGAACATTTACCATAAATTAAAGGTATCTTGTATTATTAGACATGTTATTATAAAACATACTCTAGTTAAGGAGTTATTGATACTTCAACTGCAAAATGATGATATAAAACCTTTATAAAAATACAGTTTTAAGTACTAATCAGTATTGAACAAAATAATGCATTTAACTTGTTGAAGAAAAACTTTGCTCAACACCTTTATTGGCTTTACCTGACTTTATAAAATCTTTTGAGATTGAATTTGATGCCTCGAGAATATGTATTGGATTTGTTTTAATATAGGATAAACAACCCATTGCTTATTTCAACGGAAAGCTCAATGGTGTCGCGTTGAACTACTCTACTTATGATAAGGAGCTTTATGTTTTGGTGAGAACTCTAGAGATATGGCAGCAATACTTATGGCTAAAAGAATTCGTGATTTATTTAGATCATGAATCATTAAAGCATTTGACGGACAATGTAAGCTGAATCGACGACATGCCAAATGGGTGGAATTCATTGAAATATTCTCATATATGATTCAATACAAACAAGGTAAGGAAAATATAGTGGCTGATGAACTATCACGAAGGTATTTTTTTTTATCTACTTTGAATGCTAAGTTGTTAGGATTTGACTATGTGAAATAATTGTATGTGAATGATGGCGATTTTGGTAATGTATTTCATGCATGTGAAAATTTAGGTTTTGGAAAGTTCTATAACCTTGATGTATACTTGTTCAAAGAGAATAAACTTTGTGTACCTAATAACTTCATGCATGAATTGCTTATTCATGAAGCTTATAGGGGCAGGATAATGAGGCATTTTTGTGTCACCAAAACTTTGGAAGCATGAACACTTTTACTATCCTAAAATAAAATGTGATGTGCAAAAAGTGTGTGATAGATGCATTATGTATGGAAAAGCTAAGTCCAAGGTCTTACCGCATGGTTTGTATACCCCTTTGCTTATACCTAATAAACCTTGGGTATATATTTTCATGGACTTTGTTTGTAAACCCCGGGGAAAAATACAGGTTGCTTAGATTGCAAACTAACTAAATGAGAAATAAAAGTGAAGAAATTCATGCATATGGTTAAATAAAAACAGGAATTCATAAATTTTTGGATAAAAGTTTCTGGACGAAAAATTTCGAGACATTATAAATCAACCCAAAAATGTTGAGGGTTGGATTAAATTAAAGAAAATAAACTAAACAAAAAGTTATGGGGTGAAATTATAAGAAATAAAAAGAGGTATAACTTAATTATAAGAAGAAGAAAAAGAAGAAGAAGAAGATGTAGGGGCCTAAATGCAAATAAGAAAAATTATAGAGCATAAATACTCATTTTCTAACCAAAAATATGCAGCAATCGTAAGGAAAGAAAATATGGAGTTTTTGTATCCATTCTTGCAAAATCAAGAGAGAAACACAAAAATTTCAAAAACCCATCGAAGCTTAAGGGTTTATAGATGGAATAAACAGTTGTGGGCAAGGGATTAACAAGAAAATTAAATAATAAGAGATCGAGGGCCAGCTGTCATTAGATAAGAAAGGAGGGAGTTGAAAATCTTCAATTGGTTGGAGATCAAAACCTTAATTCGTATCGGGTAAGGTGTTCTAAACATGATCTTATAAATCATTTCAAATTCGATAATGAATTGATGTCTTGATGTGAGTTATAGATTAAGGTTCTTAGACTTGAATTGGGGAAAAAGTATTCGTTGTTAAAAGTAAATTAATTCATGTGTGGTATGTGATTGGGGACGTGAAGCCATGATAATTTACCCAGAAAATATAGTTTGTGAAAGTTATGTGTGAAGGGAAGGGGGGTGACGAATCTGGACAGACACGCCTCCTGACTTTTGATAAGATTTTGGATAGGAGGATGAGGAAATTAGAACTAGATTCCTTCATAGAAATTGTAGTTTTGGATGTTAGCTAACTAAAGAAATTGGTCTTGCTCAATTTGGAGCTGTAAAACTCTAGTTATGGGTCATCAACCGAGACTGGGTCATGATAGACCATATAGGGCAGTAAGTCTGATTTGTTGATAAGCAATTTTGACTGTCTTAAAGGCAGAATTGGATTCTTCTTTCCCATAGAACTTGTAGCCTCATGTCTTAGCTTTCCAATGAAACTAATCTCGCTTCAATTAGAGTTCTATAACTTCAGATATAGTTAAAAATCTGAGGAGAGGTCAGACAGTAATAGTTCAAAAACAAGACAGAAACAGTTGGATAGTAACAGTCTAAATGTTTGTTGATGAGCAATTTTGACTATTTTAGAGGCAGAACTGGGTTCTTTTTTTCTTCAGTGAACTTGTAGCCTCATGTATTAGCTTTCCAACAAGACTAATCTCGCTTGAATCGGAGTTCTATAACTCCAGATATAGTTAAAATCTAAGGAGAGGTCAGATAGTAATAGTTCAAAAACGAGACAGTAACAGTTGGACAATAACAATCCAAATGTTTGTTGATGAGAAATTTTGACTGTCTTAGAGGCATAACTGGGATCTTCTTTCTTCAGAGAACTTGTAGCCTCATGTCTTAGCTTTCCAACGAAACTAATCTCGCTTGAATCGGAGTTCTATAACTTTAGATATAGTTAAAAATCTGAGGAGAGGTCAGACAGTAACAGTTCAAAAACGAGACAGTAACAGTCTAAATGTTTGTTGATGAACAATTTTGACTATCTTAGAGGCAGAATTGGGTTCTTCTTTTTTCAAAGTACTTGTAGCCTCATGTCTTAGCTTTTCAACAAGACTAATCTCACTTGAATCGAAGTTCTATAACTCCAGATATAGTTAAAAATCTGAGAAGAGGTCAAACAGTAACAATTAAAAAAAACAAGACAGTAACAGTCCAAATATAAAAAAAGGAATGATAACTGTGGTTGGACAAAGAAATGACAATATTAATGGGTGAAATGAGAAAAACATAAAATATTAAGAAATGACTGAAAGAAAGACTTATTGGTTGTTGATATGGGTATTATAAAACATATCATTGAGTGAGGAAAATTTATGAGATAAACTTGTGATTTGCAGGAGAGACTTGACATGACCAAAAGATTGATGTCTTCTCCCAAGTGCAGGAGTGTCGAAGTAATAAATAACCCGGCAAGACCGGAGTCGAACTACAAGGAGGTTAAATATATAAATTATAAATTATAACAACAACAACAACAACAACAAGAAGAAGTTAAAGAGAGCTTTGAGATGTGATATTGATGTAAGGATAAAATAATTGTCAAGGTTAGAGGATCCACTAATGGTATTTCAAACAAGTATAGTATAAATTCTTTTTATTACTCAACTAGAAACCACACACAAAGAAGGTTCCAATCGGATTATAAATTGTTAACATGATTACATTAGTTATCTTATTCGAATAATGCTAATACTTGTAAATGTTGTCAGGCATTCATGATTATAACTTATGTTAACAACAAATCAAGTTCCTTTCATAGCATAGGTGTCGGTTATACCATACGAATAGGCTATAAAAGTGTCAAGTATTTCTTGTACCAAGGATTATACAACATAAATCTAGATTAACCATTTAACAAACAAAGTATTAAAAGTGAACAAGATAACAAATATAAAACATGTTAGTATCAAACATTAAGGTCCATGTTAAGTTTATATTATACTTATTCTTACACCATTAGTGTAACCTTTTCACCTTGACATAATTAACTTAGCTAAACATAATGAAAGAGAGAAACATAAATAAACAAGGAAAGGAAATGAAAAGCATAAGAAAGAGATTAATATAAGCAAACTTAAGCATTACAAAATATAAAGAGAGAGCAAGAGCATGACCTTGATCTACAAACCAAGATGCCTAAATACATGGCAAATGCCTTCTTTTATAGGCCAAAATTCGGAACTATTGATTTGTTGACTAATTATTGAGTGGGTGGCCACATCTTAACTTGGTGACAATCCTTATCTTATTGTCTTCCAAAAACATTATTAATAACGTCATAATTTGAACAGACTTAAATCATGAAAGTTCTAGGAAATTGTCTCAGCTTTCCAGCAAAAAAAAAAAAAATTGAGGTCATTTGGACTTCTAAAACTTGAGATATGGGCTGAACACTGAATAGTGTCTGGGCTGCAGGACAGATTTGGACTTCTCTGTTGTTGCTACAATTTGGACTTGAAAATGAACTTTTTAAATCTTAGACTCCCCATGAAAGTTTTAGGCTTATGTCTTAGCTTTCCATACATATAAGGCATACCTAAATCCAAGATCTACAACTCCTGATATGACCCAATGACCGAACAGTGTTCCAATTTGGATTGAACCAGCATCTTTTTTCTAAGTTTGGCCCTCTCTTTGTCCTTTCAATTTCCGTACTTAAACTCATCAATCAATCCTTTCATTTATGTGATAGGCCTGCATTTAAGATGAACATTTACCATAAATTAAAGGTATCTTATGGTATCGGACTTGTTATTATAAAACATGCTTTAGTTAAGGAGTTATTGATACTTCAAGTGCAAAATGATGATATAAAACCTTGATAAAAATGCACTTTTAAGTACTATTCAAGACCACCGGCGTGGTGCAATAGCAACAACAGTGGAGCACGAGTTGAGCTTCTATTGCAAGTAGGTGATCCGCACCTATACTTTCTAGTTAAATTCTATGATTTAATATGTTATTGATGTGAGATGTGAATTACCGAACATTGGATATTAGGAGAAAGGAGGAAAGTTTGCGTAATGATGTAAATATTTTGGATAGTATTCTGAATGTATGTGTATTCAAGGTGAACGGTTGTTGTGTGATTTGCCAAGTGATGAAATTATCGTTGACAAAGAAAATATGAGAAGTGTGATTTGGGGCATGAACTAGCATACATTTAGTGTATGTTAGGATCCCGGGTAAGGGGATCACCATGTATTAACTAGCATACATGTAGTATATGTTAGGATCCCAAGTAAGGGGATCACCTTGCATCGACTCCTATGGGGTAGTGATGACAACAGTGAAATTAGTATCGGTAATGTGTTAAGCAAAAATAATCACGGATGGTCTTATGAGATCTTGAATAGAGGTTGATGATGGAAGAGGAATTGGTTTTTAGTAGTTGAAGGAGAAAGAATTTCCAATGACAATCAAAATGGAGAAGTGAATAAAATATGAATGCATGTTTGCCTTTTTTAAAATTGCTGGATATTTGTATTGCTTTATTATTGTGATATTCATATTTTAATAATATGTATTTTATTTTCAGGACCATTGCATGCACGATAGGAGTAGATTCTAGCTTAGTTTCACTTTTTGTAATTTAGGTCCTAGGGAGTATACCCTTGTATTTTGGTAATATTACAACTTTTTTATAACTCAATTTGTATAATTGATGTTTAAACTGGAATAGATGAATTTAATTATGTACTTTGTATAACCATGCTCCATGTATGCATGTTTATATCTTTATCCATCCATAATAATAATTGTTGTACAATGTATATCATAAACATTGTGGTTGATATGAATGATGATGTTTGTGGGATTGAGACCCAAGATGATTGGGGTTGAATTGAGTTAGGAGATGCGGTATATTAGAAGTGTAAACATGTTGTATGTCGATAACTTGGGACCTCTCGATATATGAGAGACTCTGTCGAAATTTCAGTAGACTTTAATACAAACACCATGAATAGATATAGAAAAAAAAATTTAATCACTTTGTTTATCAGTTAACATGAGATCGTTCCTTTATCCTGAATATGGGGATGTCATATTGTTTTAGGTTTATCTAGGTCGAAAAGGGGTAAGGACTTTATATTTGTAGTTGTTGATAGATTTTCTAAGATAATGCATTTAATAGAATATCATAGAACTGATGATACAACTAATATTGTTAATTTATTTTTTAGAGAGATAGTACAACTTCATGGGGTTCCTAAAAGCATAGTTTCTAATTGTGATATTAAGTTTCTTAACTACTTTTGGAAGGTTTTATGGGGAAGATGAGAACTAAGTTTTTGTTTTCGATAACTTGTCATCCACAAACTGATGGTCAAATAAAAGTAGTCAACATGACTTTAACTACATTTTTACGTATTGTCATTCAAAAGGAATCTTATGAGTTAGGAAGGTTGCTCTCTATTCATTGAATTTACTTATAATTGTATTGTGCATTCTACTGCTAATTTCTCACAATTTGAGATTATTTATGGCTTTAACTCATTAACTCAATTATAATTGATTCATTTACTTGTTGATGAAAAGATTTGTCTTGATGGTAATAGAAATACACAAATAATGAAGGCACTCTATGAGAGTGTAAGGTAGCATATCAAAAAGAAAAATGATCAATATTTATCCATGGCAAATCCCTGTAAATGAGTTGTTTTCCAACCAGGTGATTGAGTTTGAGTGTATATACGCAATGAGAGGTTTTTAGCCCATCGAAATCAAAATTGCAGCCGTTGAGAAATGGGCCTTTCCAAATCCTTGACTAGATGAATAACAATGCCTACAAAATAGATTTATCAAGTGAGTATGATGTTTGTACTACTTTTAATTTTTTTGATATCTTTTTGTTTGATGAAGGTGATGATTCAAGCAGACCAACCCACTGCAAATGATCCATTAGAGATGTCAACTGAGCCAATCACAAGGTCAAGGGCCAAGAAACTAAAAGAGGCATTTAACCGGTTTGTTCAGCATATTTGAACCAAGATAAGCTTCAATTCTCCGACAAGTGACAATCAAACTATAATTAATTTGATCCATAAAAAAGAAGAAGAGGGAAATGGGTTTTAGGCATGAAAGATGATGATTATTGTAAAAAAATAGGAGAATCAAAGTTTGGCAGCAATTTTGACCTGAAGGAATCATAATCATCCATTTGACATAGTTTGCAAATATTCAAAGTTTGGTGGCAACATCCTTTGAATTCCAAGAAACAATATCAATAATTCAACATACTTTTGCAAGGACTCAAACTTGGCAGCCTTAGTCAAGTTCAGCTACACAACTTCCTATACAAAGGTGGATTTTTCCAATTATTCTTGTGGAGTTTATGGCAACCAAGTTAGAATTAAAGTTTTTATTTTATTATATTCAAGCTTTATGTATTTTATTTAGGTATTATGTTTAGACCATTAATTCATTAGGATATGGTTGTTTTATATGGTATAAATACCCTTCTAAAAGGAAGAATAAATTCAAACTTGATTATTTAGAATTGTGTGTATGAGAGGTTTTGCTCATACTTTGATTATTCATCAAATTGATTTGAACTTATCAAAGATCAATAATTTTTATGATGTTTTTCCTTATACTTCTCCTTCGTGATTCATTATAATCGTTGGGTATGAGTTTCATTTCAATAGCTTTGGTTTTTTTGTTCAAGATAACTACTGGGTTAGATTTTCTATCATTATCATTAAACCTGATTTTGAATTCCTTGGGTGTATTCTATCTTGTTTGTGTTTCATGTTTGTGTGGGTTCGCAACACATTTCAATGTTTTTAAAAAAGTTATGAAAAATATTTCTCAGAAAAAATTGAAAGGAAAACAATTATTTTTCTTTAAGACCAATGTTTTTTTATTAGAAAATATTTTTTTCTTGATCAACTTTTTTTAAAGTTATCAAACATTGAAAAATAAAAAAAAATTATTTTTTAAAAGTATTTTTTTTTAAATAAAAAGGACTTCCCATTCTTATCTAAGAAAATAGCATTTTGGAAAACCAAGGTATAATGGATAGTCTTATGGTGTGTTTATTTTTGCATTTAAAAGGTATTTTTAAAGATTTTTAAATTTTTTTTATAATTATAAATTATTTTAAAGTACTGATATTAAAGATAAATTTTAAAAAATAAAAAAATATTATTTTAATATATTTTTAAATAAAAAACTATAAAGACAACTACTGTAAATATTCTCAAAAACAATCTTTTTAATATGGCCTAGATAAACCAGCTCGATTTGCGTACTAGGGGGCGCAGTTTCTTAAATATGCTGACAATAGGCATCCCAAAAAAGAAAATACTTGCGATAATAATATTTTATCGACGTCATTATTAAAAGCAAAAATAAAAAACAGCAAATGGACCACATTGCAATCCGCCCACTCCGGCCCATGGTCAAATAATAACTTTTGTCAACAAACAACACGAACAATGATCTCCCCATTTACTCTCACCGGATCTTTTCACCGTCCCAGGGATCTACGGCGACTCTCTCTCTCCACGTAGAAACCCCACATAGCTCAGTGAATTATCGGCTGATTTTCAAGGCTGGTAAATATAATTATAATTTATCTGATCAATTTTATTTTCAAAATCAATGTTTAACTGCTAGTGTTTCTATATATATATATATATGAAAAAAAGTGGATTTCTAACTGAACAAGGTGTTTTCTGGTGAGATCTGGTGTCCATTAAAATGGGTTCTCGTTCAATTTCATGTTACCGCGTCTTTTTCTTTTTTCTCGTTCGTGATATTTTAGTTTTGCCAAGTTTAGGTAAGGTATTGGTGTAAATTATGACATGGGAATGTGGTGATTGTCTGTACAAGGGATTTTATTTACTTGGTTATCTTGCTAAATCTGGAGGCAGTGTAAATATCTGAGCTTTGTTCCGAAGATTTGAGCTTTTTGGGAGTTAGTGTAAAATATTGGGTTGTGAAAATATGGAGAAAGGTAAGGCTTGGAGATGGGTTATGGGTTTGGTATACATATTTTCTGTTGCAAATATATGGATAGCAGCTAGTTTTGTGGTTCAATCTGTTGTAGATGCTGGTGTTTCGCCATTTCTGGTCACGTACATTTGCAATTCGTTGTTTGTGATTTACATTCCGATGGTTGAAATTGGACGCTATTTGGAGGATTCTTATGGTGGTTTACTGTTCTGGAGGAATAAAAAGAGGAGCTCTTTGGAAGAACTGAGAGAGTCAGAGCAGGCCATTCTTCTTGGAGATGGTTATTTGGGGGTAAAAGCAGATGAGTTGAATCCATCTGTGGTTATGGAAGATGGCATAAGTAGTCTTAATGAGAAAGCTGTTCATTCAAATCTGGAATCTGTATCAAATGAGCTTGAAAGGACCTTGCCTGTGCAAGCAGATGAAGATGTTAATAAAGGAGTTGATGAAAAGGGGCGATGGACACGTGCTAGGGTGGCAAAGGTTAGCCTGCTTATCTGCCCATTTTGGTTTTTGGCACAGCTGACTTTCAATCTATCATTGAAGTATACATCTGTAACAGTAAGTGTCTTTCGATATTGTATCATGTGTGCATCTGTGGTTCATCAGACTAGTATAATTAAATCCTTGTCCTTGCTGTGTGCAGTCAAATACCATTTTAAGCAGTGTTTCCAGCCTTTTCACCTTTGTGGTCTCTCTAGTGTTTCTGGGTGAAAAGTTCACTTGGGTGAAGCTTTTAAGTGTTCTTTTCTGCATGGCTGGTACTATAATCGTCAGTTTGGGCGACTCAGAAACTGGTTTAAGTGCAATTTCTTCGAAACCTCTTCTTGGAGACATTCTAGCTCTGGTCTCAGCTGGATTGTATGCTGTGTATATTACACTTATTCGCCTGAAGTTGCCTGACAATGATGGAAAAAGCGGACATGCCAGTATGGCACAGTTCCTTGGATACCTAGGGCTTTTCAACCTCATCATTTTCCTTCCGGTTGCCCTCGTTCTTGATCTCACCAATCTAGAGCCTTTTTGTAAGCTGACATGGAAGCAGTTTGGTTTAATTGTTGGCAAAGGTTTGTATTTTAGTCATTCTTGCTCAGTATTTGGATTCAAAGCTCTACTTGTTTTCATCTCAAAAAACTGCATGCTGCAAGGATATACGTATCTCATACCTCTTTTGTCATCTTCGCTTATGATTTTTGTTCGCTTAAACTTGTCAAATTTGAAATTATGCTTTTTTGTGATGGAGTAACTATGTTATACTTAGAGAAATTCTCTCCACTTTGGAAACCTAAAGCTACATTAAGTGGTTTTTTGTCAAGCAAGAAGCCTTTTTTGGTCAAATAAGTTCCCTTGGTAGATTTCTGTGTTTGGGATTTAGAGTCTTGAGTTATGTGCTACTTTGTAAGCAGGGGCAGAATTGTAATTGCTGCATGTTCTGAAAATCAGGGGTATTTTAGTAATTTTCAGAATTACCTGAAGGTCTGGTCTTATTTATGAATTTGGTGTCGTAGTCTTTAATAGTTTATTCCTGATTAGTTCATTTCCTTGTCCAGTAAGGATTAGTTATCTTAGTCTTTTAGGGAGTCTTAATCTCTATAAATAGGGATGCTATGTTTTAATTTTTGGCAGAGTTGAGTTGGGAAAAAAAAAAATTGAGTTCGAGAGTTATTTTGAAGGCTTTGTGCCTAAGGTTTCTTCTTGGTTCTCTTTTTCGCCTATTTTATCTTCTTCCTTGTTTTACTGTTCTTCTGCTACATTGCTGCGAATTAATGTTCACAACCTAATTTCTCCTTATTTCTTCCTAAACAAGCTATATTCTACCCTAATTTCACGAACAATAAACCCTAGCTCACCACAAATCCTTAGTATAACAGAAATCTCAAATCTGTCCTGCATCATTTTGCCAATGGTAAAATGGTTGAATGGGTCCATGTTGCCTTGTTCACCTAATCTTCTTAATAGTTATTCGATTTCTCAATCTGTTACCTGTATTTACAGAGCAAACTCTGTAATATAGCTGACAAATAGGTTATATTTGTGTAGAACAGTGCAATTTTTATTGTTGACATTGTCATGCTGTACACATTATAGTGAGGCTATGTTTAATGATTGCCTCATAACTAATGTTAGTAGACGTAGTATAGTTGGAACATCAGTCTGATATGGTGGTATCGTTTTGGTTGTTTGATCAAATTCTAGGACAATGAACAGGAAATTTCTGGCCAAGGTCGTGAGGCCTTTTTCTTTCCTTGAATACTTGATCGGATCTTATTCTCTTCCTTAACATGAGAACACCCTTTTCAGGCAATCAAGACTTGGTCATCACTTAAGAACATTGGAATTGGGGTGTAGGGTTGTTTATGATGCTGGGTCTGGCTTACTTGCTGTGTCGAAGTAGTTCTTTATGCGATGCCAGCAATTTATGTGATTACCTTTTATCATAAGCGTAATATGTTGTGTGCTAACCATGAGGCACGCCGGACATACACACATGCATATAGAAAATTCTTTTAAGTTCAGAGGATGTCCTCTGTTTAAAGGTTGCTATGTGAACACATGAATGGGCTCCAATTTGACTGGCATAAAAAATGTTGAAGTTTCATTGTACTTTATTTATTGGAAATGGGATCAAAACTCAATTAATTGTCTTTTTTTGAAAAATAAGTAATCATGAACGGGGAAGAAAACAATGCAAACACTGAATTTATATTGAGTTTCATGGTTCATATAAATAATTTGTTCGAGTTGTTTTTGTGGATAATAATTTGTATGATAATCTTTTAGATTATGTGGATGATCTGATTTTGAGAAAGCAAGTTACATGCGTAAAAATTACCTGAGCCCTCTCCTCTCTTTTTTTCTCCCTTTTTCCCCATCTTAAACAGGTTTGTTGGATAACGTGCTGAGTGACTATTTATGGGCAAAGGCCGTCCTTTTGACGACCACCACGGTAGCAACAGCTGGTCTTTCAATTCAGGTTCCATTGGCAGCTATTGTGGATTCCTTTATCGGCAATGCCCCTCGTCTCATGGATGGCCTTGGAGCTTTAGCTGTATTGATTGGCTTTGTTGGAATCAACATTCCTTCTGACGCTTTTAGCAGATCAAAAGGAGCCAGTATTGAACTAGAAAACGAAAATGTCAGATCCACTGATCAAGATCGCGTATCGCTCCCTCAAACCACAGTTGGCATCTCATAATATATCGTTAGCAATGTTGCAAATACAAACACACAATTTCGCGAACACAATACACAGTTTCAGAGCACTGCTTAGTGTAATTATACCGTGCTGTACTTCCCAAAGATATTGTTAAAATGTAGCATGGATCTCCTGATTCTTTAATTTAGATTCATAAAAGAAATTGCCATTATGAATCACTTCTTGAGTCACAGAATTGGTTTTGACTGTTGAGGATATCGAATGTCTGTCTTAACCTTGATGTTTGCTTTTATCATCTGACAGCATCACTCCAATTCTTTTATCATCTGACATGATTATAATGATTCTTATACGGTGTTAGTGGGGTTTGCTTCAATGCAAGAAGCTTTGATCATAGGAACAATGTCCATGGTCAAATGGCTACAGGATTTGATTATAATGGGTTACTTTCATGATTGTCAAACTAGTGAGTTAAATAATTTTACGAGTCAATATAAATATGTAAAATTAAATAAAAAACATGAAAATTATAAAACTGGATGAAAATCAGTCAAACTTGAATTGAATTTATCAAGTTTGATAAAATTATAAAAAATTATTAACAATTCTAATTCTTTTGCTTTCATCTTTTCTTAAAACAGTTATTCCAAATCAATTAAGTCATCCTATAATTTATTTGAAAAGTAATAAAATATATAATTAAATTATGAGTTTACCTTTGTGTCTAATTTGACGGAATTTGGGAAATATAGATAGCTTGCGTGCTTTAGTTTTCAGCAAAGTAGAAGAGAAAGTTAAATCAAAGTGATTTTTATTAAAAAAAAAAAAGTGGGGTGGGATGAGGTGGAGGAGGGGAGGAGGACTAGAGGAGAAAGAGTTGCTAAAGAGTGAAGCTTTTGTGAGATTTGAGGGTTAGTGGGAATGACAACTAAGTAATGAGCAAAAGTCATGGAAATGACACTGAGTTGTTAGTCATGACAAATAGAGTGCAAGAGATGAGCTTGAAAGTGAAAGAGGAGAAGAAAGAAGAAGACTGACGATGATGATGATTTGAGAAAGAGAGCGGAGAGATTGTGATTGCCTGGGTGGCACGTGCGGGACGGTCATTTATCATGTCCCTTTTTCTTTCTTTTTTAAGACTTCAAAATTAATTTTTTAAAAAAATAATTGAAAATCAAAAAAATCAAAAGCTTTTTTCAAATACAAAAATAAATAAACTTGTTAAACCCCACGCCTAGTTAATTTTTTCATAACATTAAAAAAAAATTATGTAACATCAATGATTTCAAATAAGTAAAAAAATTCTAAAACTAAGGTAATTGGAAAGGACCATTTGTATTGTTAGAAAGACAATTAAAATAGCAAATTAAAAAATAATATAAAATAATTATCTCGGATTTATATTTAATATAATTCAAAAATAAAAATTCTTATAAAAAACTAAATTCAATAAGGATAAAAAATAAATACAACACCACATAGATGAATTTCTAGGATCAAACAATATTGGTGTTGATACTAATAAGAACACTAATATTTATAATATTATTGTTGGTAATAATTATCTTGATGATACTAATATTGATGAATGTCTAAGGAACAATGAGAAAAATGAATGCAATGACGTAAGTTTTAGTTTACATGACACACCAGCAAATTGTTTGTTTTAAGTTTATTAATTGTTAGTTAATGAAAAGTTATTTAAATTATATATGAAATTTTATTTGAACCATGTATTTTAAAGTGCTTGAACTATCTATGAAAAAAATTTTCCTTACGATTTTACGATCCGAGTTTATTTTGTATTTTACGTGTCGTGTTAAAAATACATTTTTAACAACCTTGGTCACTCCTGCTATTTTATTCAAATCTTGACGTTCTAATGGTTATTGTGCCGATGCTTTGAATTCTGGTATTCTTTGGGCCGTTTGGAATTGTAGTAGCGGTTGCGGTTTAAAATGTTTTTCGTTTAAATTTGTATCAAAATAATATTTTTTTTATTTTTAAAAAAATTATTTTTGTGATCAGTATATCAAAACAATATAAAACATATAAAAAAATATAATTTTTAACAAAAAAAATCAAAATTTGAGAGAACATGGTTTATATCATGTTTTCAAACGGGTTCAAAATCTGACATTTGTTCTGCAGTTTTTTAGTCACGACTGAACTTTTTCAACAAGTCACCAAATCCTGATTCAATGGGTTAGTCAAGTAAATTTAAGCACCACCCATATATTCTTAGTTTAATATGCTCTATAGTCAATTGATTGGTTGCACGTAAAATCATTATATTCATGTAAATATATGTTTATTATTAATAAAGACTTAATTTATCTTTACTATTCATATAATACTAGATTAATGAATCTACTATTTGATTTATAAAATTAGAGTAAAGATAAATTTAATGGAACAAAAATGTTTTGCAAAAACAAATATAAAGTTGTTATAATTATGAGATTCTTGTTGCATTAAAGCATCGTTTCTAAAATTTTCTTGATTGATGCTCTCTTAAATACTGGATAATTATTAGAGTCATAAATATTGATACATATTTTGTTCTTTTTTTATTAAATGAAGCAATTGTTCTTGTAAGTTAATGTATAAGGGATACATAGAACTAATATGAGAATTTTATATGGAGATATCACGTATGTAACGGTTGTGTAAGTGATCTTTAAACTTGAGATCACTAAGTTATCTTATACAGAGAATGCTATACTTTGATCTTGTTACATATTATCTTAATCGAGGTAACGAAAGGGTAGACATTGAGTATAACATGATCTAAACGAAGGTACTTGAGTAATCAAAATAGGATTCATCACCCTAGGTGAATTAGAAAAAATATTTCATATGTTCTAGAATAATATTGACAGAGAAACCTTGGCCAATGTGGAATGAGATTTGAAAAAAATTTCAAATCTCATAATGATCAATGACTATAATGTATGGAACAAACATGATTTAACATGACAAACATACTCCATGCTTTAATGTTAATTGAAATATTATTGATGAAAGGATATTGATTACACTGAGAAACTAGTCACTAAAAGGTTAAGTCAAACCATTAATGATTTTTTTTAATATTTGGAAGATAATGGCACGTTACTAGACGATGTACCTAATCTTCAAATATAAATAATCAATTATTGAATTGATAATAAATTAAATAATTTAATTTATTTAATTAGAATTAGAATTTATATTTGGACAAACATATTAGGAACCTAATGGGTCACATACGTTAAGAACCATTAGACAGAAATTAAATTGAGATGATTTAATTAAGTATAACTTGATTAAAATATATTTTAGAAATTAAGGACTAGAATATAATTAATACATGGATTATATTTCTCAACTTAAAAAATTCAAGTAAAGACTTGATTGAGTTAATTTATAAAATTATCCTGAATTAATATATGGACATTATTCATGGGGCAAATTGATATTTTTCTAATTTAGGGTTTTTCAAATTTTCTTATAAATAGTAAGATATACCTCTTATTTTTGAGTGGTTGTTTGTTAGATAAAAAACTATGTAAGTCACAGAGTAAAGAGCTAACACTTTAGGCATAACAATTTTTCTCTTCTAAATAGAGATTTATGAGATTTTTCATTGGTGGTTCATGTGGATTATCGTTGAAGACCGGACAATTAGGTGATTTGTGACAACCCAAACTTTAAAGAATTATTCAAAGCCAAAGAAGATCAAATCTTCAAGTAATAAATCCCTAAAAAACTCTAGATCTGTCTAATAGGATCCTAAGGACTCCTAAATAATTTTGTTTTATTATTTCCACTGTGTATGATATTCGGGAACCCAACAATGATAACAGAGTCTTCGTTAGACAATTAGAGTTGTTGATTGCATATTTTAATTGTTATTGTTGTTAACTGCGAATTAAATTTATGTGAAAATTTATTTTTTCTAAAACTATATTTTTTCTCTTATTATTTTTTCTAGTTACTGTTTAGTCTAAACTTGGTCATAATTTACCACTGATTTAAAAAAAATATCTTTTAGGTGGATGCAATAGCCACCAGCAGCGATGCCAGGGTCACTAATGCGCCTTGTTGTGCTACGCTCACAGCCAATCGCTGCTGGCAGAAGGCCACAACAGCGCCATAATAGAGTAGCGCAAGAGATTGCTTTGTGCTGCCACTAGGTATAGCAGTAGTACTGCTGCCGCTGGTAACGACTGCCATTGATGTGGACGGATCACGCCAGCAACAACAAGAAGATGCCATGGGAAAAATTACAATTATGCCCTTGTTGTTTAGATTAGGGTTTTTGAGAGGTAAAATTACGTATCTACCCCCGCAACTTATTTCTAATTACTTTTAGGCATATTTGGGGTTGAAATTATGATTTTACTCATTCATATATAAAATAATGGTTTTATATTAAAATTGAAACCCTAAATTAAATTAATTATAGAATTAATTTTTCTAATTAGATTAGGATTAAATTAAAATTTTTAAATCAAACTTTTTGAGTTTTGTCCTATCCTAATAGGATTAGGATTTAATTAAAATGTTTAATTAAATAATGTTTAGAAATATGGTTTTTTTTTTAAGTAAAGAGAGTTTTTAAACAAAAATATTTTTATTTAATTAATCCTAAAATAGTTTAGGATATTAATGAGAATTTTAATATGATTAATTTTCTTATTAAATTTTAAAAAATATTTTTTTTCAATAAATGAATCTATATTAAATAAAATTTATTATATTTGGGAAATTATCAAATTGGATTTAAATTTAATATTTCTAAGTGTTATAAATATTATTTTAAGTTGCATATAAAGCTAACAATTAGAATTGAAGCATGCAATAATTTTATTATGCGTATTAAAATGTTTAGAAAATCCATACTTGTATTTGAGAGAATTTGAAGAAGTTTGTAATGCTTATAATGACTCAAATTGTAGCATGAAAACCATCAGATTAAAACTTTTTTTTTTTCATTAAAAGACAGTTAAAACGTGGCTACAAAATCTTAGGTTAAGATCCATTCGCACTTAGGATGAAATGCAACAACAGTTTTTTAAGAAGATTTTTCCTTCTTATAGAACAAATTCTTTCAAAAGATAAATCACCACTTTTACTTAAAAACCAGAAGAAACATTTTACTAGTGTTGGGATAGGTATATAGATTTGTTTAATACTTGTCCTCATCATGGTTTTGAAATATGGAGATTGATTTCATATTTTTATAAAGGGTTAACACCTAAAGATAGGCAAATGGTGAAATTTATATGCAATGGAACTTTTGAAGATAAAGATCCTAATGAAGCAATAGAGTACATAGACTTGTTAGCTGAAAATGCTCAAAATTGGAACAGTACGAGCACTTATGAGGCTCCAGTTAAAACTCAGCCTCATACATTTAATGGAGGTATGTACAATCTTAAGGAAGACCATGACCTCCAAGCCAAATTTGCATTTTTAGCGAGAAAAGTTGAAGCACTAGAATTAAAAAAAGAGTGGTAAATTAAAATCTGTTTAAGAAATTATGTGTCAAATTTTTAAACTAATGAACATTCAACCAATGATTGTCCAACTTTGCATTCTTTTAAGGAATGTCTTCATAAACAAGCCAATGTTTTAAACAGTTTCCAAAGGTCAAATCATAATCCATACTCGCAAACGTACAACCTTGGTTGGAGAAATCATCTAAATTTCAGTTGGAAGAGTGGTAACAGGAATGCACAAACTTCACAGCCATCATTTCAAGCACACCATAATTTTCAAAATTCTCATGGATATGCACCTCCTTATGCTCCCCCTCATAGAAGAAATCTTGAGGAAACATTGCATGCATTCATTGAAAAGCAAGAGACAATTAACACTCAAAATGATCAAACTATGGCAGATTTGAAAGATACTTTTGCAAAGTTCACATCTGCTCTCAGTTTTCAGGAGAAAGGTAAGTTTCCATCTCAACCATAGCAAAATCTCAAAGAGCAATACAATTCAAGTGCGAGTAGCTCCGAAAGCCAACACGTGGATCAAGTCAAATCAGTCACTACTCTCTGCAGTAGTAAGGTTATTGAAAAACCTATTCTTAAACCTTGTGAGAAAGATGATGAGTTAATCTCTGAGGGTAAGGAAAAGGTTGAACCTGAACATTGCAAAGAAAAGACCGATTCCCTACCAGCACTTCCATTTCTTCATGCCATGAGCAAACAAAGGAAAATCGATCACAATTCTGAAATCTTTGAAACTTTCAAACAGGTAAGGATCAATATACCTTTGTTGGATGCTATTAAATAGGTACCTTCTTATGCTAAATTTTTTAAAGACTTGTGCACCGTGAAGAGAAAACTAAATGTGAAAAAGAAAACCATTTTACCCGAACAAGTAAGTGTCATTCTTCAAAACAGTAATGCTTTGAAATATAATGACCCTGGTTGTCCTACAATTTCATGCTTTATTGGAGAATATAAAATTGAAAAAGCTTTACTTGATCTTGAAGCTAATGTGAATTTACTTCCATATTTGGTTTTTCAAAGTCTCGATCTAGGTGAGTTAAAACCAACTTTTGTAACTCTTTTACTTGCTAATAGATCTGTAAAAGTGCCTAAAGGAATAGTTGAAGATGTGTTAGTACAAGTGGCGATGTCATGGTCTTACAAATTAATTACCCTGGCTTCAAACACAA
>Ga0325414_1002124_pt1 | contig 19807 bp, 9 predicted proteins | sample PopdelMetagenome_8_FD_206183 | JGI IMG/M metagenome (GOLD analysis project Ga0325414, IMG submission 206183) | Populus deltoides microbial communities from Bellville, Georgia, United States - Leaf-PdKOR-R3 | ecosystem: Host-associated > Plants > Phyllosphere > Phylloplane/Leaf | place: USA... | reverse complement strand
CTTCTAACCCATAATATTAACTGGGCTCGTCGAGGTTTGAACACCAACAACTTGAAATGCTGATAAAAGATGCAAGGCATTAAGCAAGCCGTGAAAAAAGCTTAGGTTTTGTCCCACATCGGAGCCACACACTTTTTGTTCATTTTTTTTTAATAAAAAAGCATGGAACAGTCCCCTCTCGTGTTGATTAAGAGAATGCGTATATTTTAATAAAAAAACTTAGTTACGTGAACTTGAGAAGTGACAGATTAATTTATTTTTTATGATGAAAACAATTATTCTGTTTTCTTCACCATGAAGTTTTGATTAAAAGAAATCAGTTTCGAAATAAAATCCGATCCAAACTATATATATATATATATATATATATATATATATTTTAAATCGACAAATAACAATATACTGGGTTGAAGCTATTCAATTAAGTGGATCTTCGAACCCCTTTTTTTAGTTTTCTTTTCCCATTTTACAGCATAAATTAAGTAGATAATTATATGACAGAGGATTTTGAGAATTCTTATAGCATGCAGGTGACATAAGGGGAGAAAAAAGAGAGGGTTACAAGTTTTTTATTATAGTAATTGAGTATATGAAGTTCATATTGATTTATCTACGGCATGGTAGACTTGCATCGATCACACCATTCCTCCCTTCCCTTATCCCTATATATATAACCATATACAAGCCATAACAATCCTATGCAATTACGTACATACATTGCATAATTCGATTTTTCATGGTGCATCAGCATGTTTGCTTGTGGCACACATTGTTGAACCAAGAGGATGATAATTTATATATCGGCTAGGGGCAGAATTATGGTGGAATCCTTTTGGCAAGCAATTCTCCACCTCTCCACCATGGAAGTACTGATCTTGCTGCCCGTGTTTTGTTTTCGGCTTCAAGGCCTCGTAATTTGGAGACTTCGTTTCCAATGGCCGTGTTGCTGCCGCAACTCCAGCCATGGAATTCGTGCCCATCAACATTTCTGGTGGCGATAGGAGGAGGACAAGGTAGAAGAAAGCCATGAAGAAAAGAGTAGTGCCAGACATCTTGGGCTAGCTTTATGTGTTGTTTCGAGTCCAGAGGGGTTTATATAGGGTTTTATCTGTAAGGTTCAAGATCAGGAACGGTGAGGATGCTTTAAATTTGCTAGCTCGTGAAGGAGATGAAGATATAGATATGACCAACTCATAGCTAGCTAGCAAAGCAAATAATGCTGGTCCTAATAGGACTCCTACTTGATCGGTGTAGTGAGTTGGGTAATTGAAGCACTTTCTGACCATGCAACGGAGGATGCCCGTGCTCTTCATTACTCTGCCTTCCTTTCTCTTCAAAGTCAAATTCTTTTGCATTTCTACTCCTTAAATTATCAACAATTCAAGATTAATTATACAACCCCCTATACATATGTACAAGATCAAATTAATGTATCCGTACGTAAATTGAACTGGATTCTGTAAATTTGTACTTGCATTACTTAAATATAATTAATTAAAATGCTGCCAAGGAAATTAATTTTATCTGTAGAAAGAAATTTATCGTGGATACACTAATTTAAATACAATAATCTTCTTAAAATCGATTAAAAAATCACTTGATTAATCTTGGTGTTCGAAAATTAATTAATCTAAGAATATCTCAACTAGCTAGTAAATGATTGAATCATTGATTTATCTTTAGAATATCTAATTAAACATCTCAAGGGATTAATATATTAATAAATCATCACTATTTTAGGAAATTTGTCATATTTTGAATAATTTAACATTTTTAAATATTTTTTGTGCCCTCTGTCTCAAAATCCAACAGGAAGATTGAAGTTTATAATGAGAGAATGATTTAAGATTATTTTGTTTCAGAAATAGAAACTTGGTACGTACCACCTGCTCAAGATCACAGCACTCTGAGGATTGTGAATCTGTGATGCTGTGAGAAATCTTGCAGCAACCGACAGCTAACCACGCAACTATTAACAACACTATTGGGGTCTTCAAGTCAATGCCAGGTGTCTTCTAATATCACACATGGAAGCATTCCATTGGGACACGTGGGTGTAGTTGCTAACCTGCTTCGACACCTTCTCTTTACACGTTGTCTCTTGACCTGTCTAACTTGAGTAGTCGCCAGGTACAACATTTCAACAAGCAAATCTATCAATAAAAACACTTTTAAGATTTTACATATCTCAACGACACCCTCAAGTGTTTGCTAATGGGTGTGTACAATATTTTTTTAATTAAAAAAAATATTAAAATGATACACACACACATTAAGACATTAAAATCATAAAACAAATTAAAAAGATATCACTTTAATTTTTTTTGTCTTAAAAAATAATTTAAAAAACAAGCTGAAATCTTAAATTTATCTAGCAAGATCAATAAACCACACATGTCATTATCTCAAAAATCCAAACAAATAAAGCCAGTTGAAATTGATTTGTTGAAGTTATATAATTAATTAGTTTATAGAATAAACGATCCCAATGGATTGATTTATGTTAAAAAAGATTTTATTTTTTCCTTGATTATTTAAGGCCTGGAGACAACCTATTCATAGATTAGCCTTGATACATAAATTGACTCAAAAACATTCTTTATTATCGAAAAAAAAAAGTCTTGAGGATAAAACATTAACATATGATATATAGCGCAAACTTCCTGTCTCTCGTAACAGCAACACAAGAAGTATTGAGGAAGCATTTGGTAATTAAATTAAATCTGCTAGAATTATTAATAAATTACATTGCAATTCCGAGGAAAGTAACCTTAAATTCTATTGCCAATTCGTTTTTTGTTTTTCCCCCCTGTAAGAAAAGAAATTCATTCATCTTAAGAATCCGGGAGACACGATTACACTAGTGACCCAATTCAGCCAATGTTATAGGCCCAAAGAGCAGTTAGACTGCTGTTTCTAGCCCATGCAAATCTAATGAGATGATGAGGGCCCAATTAAGAAAAATGGACTTATTTTAAAAAATACGGAGCCCAAATTGGGCCCACTCCACACAAACCTAAGAGCCTAAGTGAGGTCATATGAGAGAAGTCTAGTCCAGCCCAAAAAGAAATTAAAGAAAACAGAGGAGGAACAATAAGAGCAAGAAAATGAAGGGAGATGTCGTCCTTTTGTGTGTGTGTGTGTGTGTGTTTTATCTTCCAGTTTTCTCGAGGTAATAATATAATAAAAATGGGTTTCTGAAACCATTAATCTTTCTATACTCCCAATATCATTTTAGTATCCTGTGATTATTTTTTCTTTCAATTTTTTTCTCTGTGTTTATTTTTCATTAAATTTGGGTGATTTTAAGTGGAAAAAATTTCCTCAATTTTATCCTTAAATCAGATAAAGAAGATGAAATAGAAAAATTGAAATCTTTCTTTCATTTATGCCCTTTTCAATTTAATTTTTTTTTAGAATTTCGAACTTGAGATCTCTTGTAAGAAAAGGATATGCCTGGTCCAAAATATGAAAATTTTAGTATTTTTTGATAAAAAAAAAAACTAAGATCATCACCACTGTGAAAAGTCAAATACATATATATGTGGTGGTGAAGAAGCAACACGGTGGAGAAAATGTGACCTTATCCTAAGGAAAGGGCAAAAGTAATGGTCTTCCAAGGATCCGATTAACAAACAAACGGTACGTAGATAATGTTTGGGATTAGGTGGGAAAGTGTTTTTGAAAAAAAAATAAAATTTTTTTATTTAAATTAATATATTTTTAATATTTTAAAATTATTTTGATTAATTAATGTTTAATATATTATAAAATAAAAAGTATTTAAAAAAAATAATCATTACTATATTCCCAATATATCACTCGTTAGTCTTTAGGCAATTTTCACAAAACTTGACTGAATTCTCCAGCGCTATGCCTCGTGTAGTCGTGTTTATAAGTATTAATTAATCATCAAACTTTCCTGAAGCTACCAATAAAAAATGCTGTTCTCTCTCTTTCCAAGGTGCCAGGGTGGGACAAGCAGATTTAGGGAACGATGATGACAAATTTAGCGAGAAATAATTAAGTGTTAAGTATGCCCACTGTATTGAGGTTATAAACCACCATTAGCCCCCTTAACAAGGCATTCCTCAGTTTAGACAAGGGCTAAGGTTAATTAACCAAGTGATTAACTAAGGTGATTACTTTACAATTAAGCTGTCTCGATCAACTTTCCCTTTCTTAATGCCGAGTTAATGAATACCTAATATAATTAATTACATCTAATTTATCAATCACCTGTACCTATTCATTCAGGCGATAACCGACAAAATAAAGAATCATCATCGTCAAGTCATGTTATAATAAACAAAAGGATGATCATGTGAATTAATCAAAATTATTCACATGAGCCATGTGCGTTGATGATTAAACTTAATATATAATCGATTTAGTTGTCGGTATACGATCAATTCAATATATACGTCTATTTTTTTTTAAAAAATCTATGGGAAAATAAATAGAATAAACAAAGATTTACATAAAACAATCAATTTTCTTGACAATTTGTGATTAGGAAGTTCCATTGGAAACTCCTAGATTTTCAAATTCTCGAGAGAGATTCGGGAAGACGGAAAATTCTAGCGATCCTCCTATGCTTCTGCCTATGGCAATTAATGGAGTTTAGTTTCCATCAATCATTTGCTCATGTTCCCATTGAACAATATCTTAATACAAAACTTGTTAAAACATTCTTGATAATTTGCTTAAACATTACAGTGTCTTAATTAAAAAAAAAAAAAATTACCCGAGGCTGGAAGAGATTAATTAAGCGATAAGCAATGCACCTTCCCTCTTGTCAAATTCTAGTAAAGCATTGGTTCTACAGTGAGTTCTAGCTACTAATGATCAAGCCACCTTCCTCTTGGATTTGTGCATTAGCAAATATCTTCAATTCCTCGGAAGAAACCAAATAACTATAATCCAAAAGAACTTTAAATGACAAGTAACTGATTGAAATGTCAGCCACCTATAAAACCGTTAATCAAAAGAAAAGATGTGGGTATCTAAAGAAAGTGAAAAAAAGAAAGAAATAAAATAAAATAAAAAAAAGAAAGAGAAAAAGGAAGAGTAAAGGAAAGGAAGTGATTGGTCATGGAGGCTAAAGTAGTACTAGGTTGTTGGCCATGAATAAGGCATACATAGTAACTAGTTGGTCACGCGGTATTCATAATCATAGCCATTGAACGAGGCATTGTAAGTGAACATGTGGCACCCATTTATCGGTTTGGTTCGAACAGCGAGGTTGCTCAATTCAAAAAAAAAAAAAAAAAAAACAACAATGTTGTCGCTAAGTGATACCATATCATAGTATATCCAAATTAGCTATGACATTTGTGTCTTGATTATCACATGGATTTGTTCTCTAATACATGGGTAATCCAAGACTAATCGAGAAGAGACTTGACTCTTTGGAAAGAACCAATAAAAAAAATCCATGTTTTCATTAAATGATACCATATCATAGTATATATCCAAATTAGTTATATCATTTGTGTTTTAATTATCACAAAAACTTGTTCTGAATAGAACATCGTTAAACCAAGACTAATCAATAATAGACTTGGTATGTGTTTTATAATATAATACAGGATACTTTTCAGTTGAAAATATCGTTTTTTAACATATTTTAAAATTATTTTTGATATTAATACGTTGAAATAATTCAAAACATATATAAAAATAATTAAAATTAACAAAATTTAAAATTTTTGAAAACTCTAGTTCAAAAAAAAAAAGAGAGTACAACCACAGTTTGTCCAGGGGTGAAAACGAGTACTACTGGTTGGTTTTATGAAATTGTTTGTCAATTGGAAGGGGAGAGTGACTACTCATTGATGGTTAATCATCATTTTGTCCTGGGATGAAAACGAGTCAGTTGAGAAGGTGGAAGTTTGCCTAACCTATCTGTTTGTCTATAAGGTAAAGTAGTTGTATAAGGGTTAATATAACCCTTTTGCAGTAGTTACCTTACCCAACAATATTTGCCTTGGACAAGATGATTCAAATGTATACAAGTTCCACTTCACTTCATAGTTCATCCCGAAGAACATCAAAAGGTGAAAGCTTTTTTTTTTTTTTTCACTTCAAAAATAATTTTCTTTTTTCGTTGTTGTTCAAGGAAAACAAAAGGTTCTCTACATCTCATCGAAGAAATTATCAGTTTAATTTAGTTGTTGAAAGACAAGAAAAGATTTAGAGAGAACAACAATCTTTTGTTGCTTCTGGCTTAATTTGGTGCATATAAACCCACAGAACTAGAAGTTAAAAAGGTTTTCTCATACTTGTCCTCCATCATTATAAAACCAGATTAGGTAGATCAATTCCTGTATTTTCAATTGATCTAGAGAGAGAATTCACGGTGCTCTGATTGAGTTCAGAAGGACTATATTCCGGCAGAATATTAATTTGTCGAGAGTACTGGAACTACGTACCGACAATCTTACTTGTATTCCTCCCTAGTCTCCCACAAATCAAGACTATTTTTAATTAGATGCTAATGGGACGGAGAAGTTTGGAACAACTTCGGCTGGAATATTCTGATTATTGAAATCCAAATAATTAACAAAAATAATAATGTCATCACACATAACGCAAGACAATGACAGGTTGACGACGTGATCAAAATAATTAAGCATTCAATGATCAACCACGTTTTGATCAGTTAAATAAATATATATTTTGATGCTACATTACGTAATAAAAACCAAGAACCACATTTTCGGTGCTTGAAATAAGGAATCTGCACCTCACATTTGCATGTCTCTCTCAACTTTTCGGTGGTAATTTATTGCGGAGCTTGTCCTGCCCATTGCAATCTGTGCATGGAAAGAGGAGACTAGAGAGAGAGGAAAACAAAAGACGATGCCTAATCCCGACCCCAAACGTTAGTGACAAACTAGTTCATAATTTGTACACGCTGTTCCGCGGGTGAGAGCACATTTTTTTTTTAAAAGCAGAAAAACAAAAAATATTCTGGTATTGATGAATTGTCTTCCAAAAAAAAAAATTTAATTATAAATTTAACGATATTTTTATCTAATATTGACTACCTTGTTTAACATTGGTTGACAAACCAAATTTATGAGGATAATCTTAAAAAAAATAAATTGAAAAGCTCAATCTTGAATTTACTTAATGTTGAAGGACAAAATCTATAAGAAAATAACATTTAATTTAAGAAAAAACCTAAGTGAACTCGAGTCAATCAAATAAACTTGTGACGCAACCCATGCACGTCATTGAATTCAATAATGTTTTTTTATCTCAAAGATTATTTTTCATTTAACTATAAAAAAATAAAGCGCATGGTTTTTTTTTATGCAACAACATATTTCTTTTAAAAGCAAAAAAATTATGATAGGAGCATGTAGTTGAGATAACAAAGGTAGATAATTGACGACAAATAATGAAATTGCATTTTTTAAGGGTTGAGTTAAATAAAAAAAATAGATCATCAATAATAAAAGATGAAATTGTATTTTTATTAGATTAAGGGACATAAAAGCATTAAACCAAAAAAAAAAGATAATGAAATAATAGTCCAAATATTATGGATCAATTTGTTAAACATGTTACTCGGATAATGAACTCAATTTGATTTGTTTTATCAATTTTTTTTAAATCAAACATAAAATAGCTAAAAAAAAAGAGCTCAGGCGTGTGAGCCTGGGTAGCAAAACAAAATAGCCCGCGCACCTGGGGATTTCAGCCCAGCCCATGCGCCTGGGACTGTCTTATTTTTTTTATTTTTTAAAGGCATGAATAACATATTGTTTACCTCATTTCTTTTTTTTTTTTTAATGTGGATTCTGGTGATCAGGGGTCACTAGAAAATCAAGGATTTGTTTGTTCTCAATTAAAAACCCATTTTGCTACCTAATATGTTGACTAAAACACCTTGACAAACCTACCCGGCCATAAAAGAAATCATAAACAACTAAAAAAACCAAAATCAACTGAAATTCAAAATTATTCTCGCGGTCAAATCTACCTTATTGGGCAAGGAGAAAGAAAAAAACACTTAGGTTAAACTCCTCTTATGAAATAGAATCCAATGACACAAAAATCGATTATTTTTGTGGATGGAATCGTTGGCAACAACAAGTTTCTTTTTCTACGTTGGAATCCGGTGAGCCTCTTTCTTCTCTAATAAAAATAGACTGAAAAATAATAAAAAAAAAGTCTAGTACTAAAATTAAAATTTGAAAAACTAAAGATATCGGTTATGTAATAGCTAAAAAGAGACTAAAATAAACTTTCCAAACGAATTTCAAAGCCATTAACTATTTTATCTAATTTTTGCACCATGATCCTTTATCTTTCAACCCACCCTTTTCTTCCAAAAAAATATATAATTGAGTGCTAATTTGAACTCAAAATGACTCTATTGTATATATAAAAAAATGAGTATATAGAATTTTCGGGATTTATTAACAATGAAAATAGTTTGTTGTAGTTAATTCAAATCTTAACATAATTTTTAATAGATTAATTTAAATCTCAATAATTATGTTTTAGTTCCATATTCTCACTTTATGCTTTTCGTTATTTTTCCTGACAAACCTACACAGTCATCTTTCTTACGACCAATCATTCATTTTGCACTTGCATTTTCGGACAGTGCTGTCCAAGTATACATGATAGAAATGCACGGTCTAGTTATTAACACAAGAACTGTTCTGATTTCCAGAACTTGATATCATAAACCAGGCATGTGTTCTATAATACAGAAACGTCGATTATTTATATATAATAAATTATTTAATTGTATCATATGTTACCATACTAGTATGATCATGTGTATTTCAACAAAAATATTAACAAATCTCATAACCATAAAAATATTTAATCTAAGTTTTGTATAATTTTCACAACATTTAATTTTTTTCAACTTGATATCAGTTTTCAGATACAATATATGGAATTTAAAAAATTTCTATCTCGAAACTAAAATCAAAAGGGAGTGAGTTTTTTTAAACTATATATTATATTATATTTAATCTAAGGATTTTATTTTCTTTAATGCCCCAGGATCATCACAAAATGTGGTAGAGGCTTAGGATTATGTTTGCCCCAGCAACTAGCGTCCTATTAATTGTTGTCCCATGGAATGGAAAGTTATGTCACACTTCGAATAAATACAAGTTAATTTAACTATACATGGGTTAATTAATCAGATCATAGGACTGCTACAAGGTCCGCAGGCATATAAAATTAAATTTAGGGATCACAGAAGATTTGTCTTTTTAGTATGCTCCTAGTTAAAGGAATTAAAGTCCATATCATAATTATGAGTTGCATGGTAAGCATTACGAAGATTAGATGTCATAACGTGATCGATACTGGATCGTTTTCAACAGTATGGTAGCAAGTACAGTGATGGTAATCATGACAAGAGGGATGATGAGAAAATCATATATTATAAATTTTAGTTATGAGAATATATAATCATATTATAAACATTATTAGTGCTGTCATTGCGGCGGAGTGAGGGGCCGGATAATGATAATTAAGGAGGGTCATGTGTGGTTGATCTATTGCTTAAATGCTAATCTTATCACTAATTGCTAGCTAGTCTCTACATAGTATTAATTGTCAAAGCCATTCAAATGAGAAAACAGTACAGAATCGTCGACAGATATTTTTCTTACAATGAAAAGATATTTTTGTTTGATTTCACCGTACTATATATTGAATTCACTTATTATTAGTGAAATAATTATCTCATTAATTAAATCGATCTTAGATGGCAAGTTGAATTCCCCGATCGTGTTAATTTTCGTTTTGTTGTTGTAATCTCAAAGAATTAGTCTAATAATTAAGGGAGTTTACTCACTAATCTGATTTAAAAAAAAAACTTTAAATGTATTAGTGAGAGGTGCTTTTTTTTTTTAAAAAAAAAAAATCATATGATGAAGTTTAGTGTTAATATCTGCTACTTAATTAGAAATGGCTTTTCAAAAAGTTAAAGTCGTCGATGTATTTTAGCACTTGTAGCTAGCTATAGCATAAAGACAGGATATATAAACTATCATTTAAGTGCTAAATTATTTGATGCTTTGCTTTATTAACTCTCAGTACTACTGATGAAGCTTGCCGTAAATGAAAATCCAACTACCCTGATTTGTTCTTGCTTTGTGCTGATTTGACTACAAATCATTTCTATTGTTCATGAAAAGAAAAATCAAGAACAATATCGGAAATTGATGAGAGGATAATATTATAAATCGTAGCTTTATACTATTGATTAAGATCAAACTTTAAATAACAAGCTTAATTGCTAATTAATGTGCCAAGCTTACTAATTAATTAAATATATATGTTCCTGGGGACAAATTTGTCTGGTTGCTCCAGCTAAAAGATGAATGCTTCAAGTATTAACCAGTAAGTAGAGACTGCATCCTATTTAAAAAAGCTATCTCCATTATCATAGTTTAAATCAATGTTATTAAAATTCAACCAGCACGAGACTTGATCATGGTTGGTTTCGAAACAGCGGAGAAGGAGTTGACTAGTAAAATCTAAGTGACTCGATCAAAACCCGGTTTGATTGTTTAACTTATTTTTAAAAAAACAATATTGCTTTGATTGACCTAGCCATGCCACCACATGTGACCATAATTAATTTCCATACCAGTTCACGATAAAGTAAAACTTGTTTTGTGGTTCAATGATTCCATTCCTTTTATTACAAAAGTGTATTTTATAGGGTATATATTATAGTAATTCTATTTACTATATGTATAGGTTAATTGTGTGTTATAATCTCTACACTAACTATTGTACACTGACCTACATATATAAATAGAAAATGCTGGCTAACTAAATGGTCAAGTCTCCTATTATTCTCAACTTGGTATCATAACCCTAAAATATATTAAAATCTTTTTTTTCCTAATAGATCCTCATGTTATTGCCGTTGTTGTTACAAACTAGACACGGCCTTCCCCTCTCACATGTTACAAAATAGACGTTGTCATCTTCAACTCCACATGCGGTGCAAACATCACTCTCCTTCTCTGTTGTAAACAATGCATCTTCTCCTTCTAGTACTGATACTGTTTCAGACTCTTCATTTACAACAATTCTTCATTTCTCTAAATATCAGCATGTTATCTCCTTGAAGCTCATGGACACCAATTATCTTTATTGACAAATACATATGAAGTCGTATCTGATTGGATAAGTTGTTTTCCAATTTGTTAATGTTTTTTTGTTGTCTCCTTTTTCCCACCTAGCTGTTACCGTTGACTCTTTTTTTTAGTCTAATCCCGCTTTTCTTTGTTGAAAACAATATGACCAACTTATTTCGAGTGCACTTTTTTTTCTTCTTTCCATGGATATGTTGCATCTTGTTGTCGATTGCCAAACCTCACACTATGTTTGGCATACTCTTGAGCAAGCACTTACTTCTCCGTCCAACTCTCATATTATACAACTTCATGGTTCCTTTCAAAATCTTCATCAGGGTGATGATGATCACCATATATTTGCAGAAAACAAAGATTTATTTGATGAATTATCAGCAGTTCACCAACCTCTTTCACTCCCAGATTTCAATTTGTATGTGTTATATGGATTTCAGGGTGAGTTCAAAGACCTCACACTGTGTTTGGCATACTCTTGAGCAAGCACTTGCTTCTTCGTCCAACTCTCATATTATACAACTTCATGGTTCCTTTCAAAATCTTCATCAGGGTGATGATGATCACCATATATTTGCAGAAAACAAAGGTTTATTTGATGAATTATTAGCAGTTCACCAACCTCTTTCACTTCCAGATTTCAATTTGTATGTGTTATATGGATTTCAGGGTGAGTTCAAAGACCTGATGGCTAGTCTCTTCATAAAGGCTGAACCATTTTCATATGTAGATATCTTCATAATTATCTTCTTACTCATAAGTTTCTTCATAAAAGTTCCCTCCAATCCATGACTGTTGTTGTTACTACTCTTTTACTGTCGATGCCAACCCAACCTCCATTAGCCTTTGTTGCACAATGCCAATACTCTGATTCATCTCACAACAAGTTCAACTCTCACTTTAGCAGGGGCCGAGCGATTTCGTGGTGGTTGACAGAATAACAATAACAACCAAAACATCAACAACACAAGTTTTGGTTATCGTGGTTTTAATAGGTATAATAATGGCAATTGGAAGCAAGGTAATTGGCATCAGGGCAGTCATTTTAACAAATTTCAGGTTTAGATTTTCATACTACTCCTTTAGTTATTTGTCATCATCCTATGGTTCCTCATTTAAGGTTGCCTAAGACAGCATATCTAATAACTTTTTTGGCATCCTCTAACAGCTCTTCTTCTCGGGCAATCACTTCTCATGCGCATGAACCTATTTCTTTTTCTGATATTGACAAGTATAAGACCTGGCATAATGTTATGAAGCCTGAACTTCAGGCTTTAAGTTCCAATGACACTTGGTCTTTGGTTCCCTTTCATCATTCGATGAATGTTGTTAGTAGTCGTTGAGTGTACAAGATAAGGCATTGTGCAGGTGGTAGCTTTGAGCGTTATAAGACTCGGTTAATTACTAGAGATTTTACTTAGCATGAAGGTATTAATTATTCTGAAACTTTTAGTTTTATGGTAGAATATACTATTGTTTGGTTAGTTCTCACCATTGTGGTTTTCAATGGTTGGAACATTAATCAACTTAATATACATAATGTCTTTCTTAATGAGACACTTCACGAAGAGGTACACATGCAACAACCTCTAGGTTTTGTTGATCTTACTCTTTCTTCTCATGTGTGTTGACTATATAAATCTTTGTATGGGTTGAAATAAGCTCCTCGGGCATGGTACACTTGGCTGAATGATTATCTTTTATCTATTGGATTTCATGCTTTAAAGGTTAATACCTCTTTATTCATCTTGTCTATGAATTCTGATATATTTTATATCTTTGTTTACGTCGATGATAGTTTGCTTATTAGAAGCAATTCAATCTTACTTCACCATTTAATCCAGTTGCTGAACTCAAAATTCAAGCTTTGGTATTTAGGTTAATATTTTATATCTTTTTTTTTATTGAGCTTCACCCTACTAGTATGGGTATTATACTCTGGCAAGATAAGTATATTCATGACATTCTCTATCGAGCAAGTATGTCTTCTTGTAAACCAATCGATACTCATATTTCTGCCTCCAAACTTGCTATGGTGTCTGATTGCATGTTTTTTGATCCTACACGGTTTCATTAAATTATTGATGCTCTTAAATATCTCATATTTACAAGATCAAATATTTGCTTTGATGTGAACAAAATATGTCAGTTTATGCATACACTCCTACAGATACGCTTCGGGCTACCATTAAACACATTTTGCGTTATTTGAAAGGTATATTTTTTTCTTGCTTACATATCATATGCAATTCTTCATTTACTTTACATGGTTTTACAAATGCTAATTGGGCTAGTAATGTTGACTACTGTAAGTCAACAAGTGGTTATCTTTTCTATTTTGGTTGGACAACGATTTCTTGAAAATCAAACAAACAACATACAGTTGCTCGATCTTTGACTAATTCTAAGTATAAGGCTTTAGTTGACTGGACTTCTGAGATCCTATAGCTTCAATATTTATTGATAAATCTGCAGATTGCTCATGCTTCTCTACCTATGCTTTGGTGTGATAATTTGGGTGTCACTTATTTGTTCGTCAATTCTATTTTTCATGTTCGTACTAAACATATAGAGGTTAACTATTATTTTGTACGCGATAGGGTTGCCAAGAAAGATATTTAGATTTGCTTCATTTCTTTTAAGGATCAATTTATAAAAAAAACATCTTAAATCATCTCTTTACAACGAATCTCTTCTTCGGAGAAAAAATATTTGTAGATAATTTATTTGAAATAGCAAATCAAATATTAAATATATTATGTGTTTGCTCGATTTTCATTATTAAAGATATAAAATAAAGATAAGTTACTTAATTACTTAATGGATTTTATGTATATTATTATGATCTTTTATCTTTCAAGCGAGGCTCATATGTGATCGAATTAATAGATATATGATTTTTTGGGTTTTAATCGTGACCACTCATGTGTTGGAAGCCATTAAAGAACGAGAATTCGAAGAGATTCTCCCTGCTTAAACTTCTGTTGAAGATTATCCCTTGCTTCTCATCTCCTGCTCATCTCCTGGTACTTGACTTGTCTATAGGCACAACTCCCAAGCTTGGCTGCTGGCTACACAATGAAATGTAGGGTTTAAATTCCATAATGACACACACACACCCACCTCATCTCTTGGATATATTATATCGTTTGGATAAAAAAAATCCATATAAATTAATTAAACTCGTTTCAATTTGTTTAGGAGTAATTAACTCATCTCAAAATTAAATGCCAGTTCCAGAAATTGTAAAATTCCAAGTTTTAATTACTCCATATATCTCTATTTGAACTCGGTTACATATAATCTTTTTAACAATAATATCAGAAAATGATCATAAATTCATATCGTCTATGATGAATTCCATATATATAGGAATTGATTGGTTTCATCGTATTTATTTTACTAGAAAAATATATTTTATTTGCTACTATATATAGAAAGAATATCAATTTATTTCAACTTTTATTATTTTCTTTTTTCTTTTTATTTATAATTATTGTTTAACAAACAAACCCAAAAAAATAAAGGGCAAAAAGTTACACAAGTTCCATACACCCACGAGTCACGGTAGAACTCATTGAATAAGAATCCAATCGTGGAGTGTATAAGAACCTAAACCCCTTCTTCTCAGTCCTCAACTACTCCCCTCCCTCCCTCCCTCCCTCCCTTCTTCTTCTTCTTCCCTTGGTTTTCTCCGTTTGATTTAAATCAGGGCTAGATCTTGACCTCTCTATCTGTTTCTCTCCCTACTTCTGTCACTTTGTTTTATGATCACTTCTTCAACTTCATTTTGAGTCATATTTTTTCCTTTTCCTTTTCACCTTTTTTTTGCTCCAGTGTTCTTGTTGATTTCCAAGTTTTTTGTTGTTTATTTGTTATTTTATTTCCAATTTTTTTCTGGTTCTTCATTCGTTATTTTCCACTTCTTTTTTTTTTTTTAAGAAATTACTCTAGAAAACCTCTTTTTTTTTTCTGTTTCTCAATTTGTTGTTCTTTAATCTCTTTTTCCCCACTTGTAACTACATCTATATAACCAACAAAAAAAAATCAAGAAACCTCAAAACCATGAATTACCAACAAAAAAAGAGTAGCAGAGGTGTTGGTTTTGTGTGATTTTTTTTCGCTCATAAATTTCTGGGTCTTACTGGTTTCTTAGAGGTATATATCCTCTCTGAGGGCTCTTTTGTGTTGGGAACCTTGTAAACCATTTGTTAATTGCCACGTATACTTACAAGACAGATAGATCTCTCTGAGCTCTGTTGGTCTCTTCGTCTCTCTTTGTTTTCAAGTTTTCTCTAGCTTTTACTTTAGTTCTCTTACACAATCCAATATGCATGGAACATGGATCGACATTCAAAAGTCATTGTTTGCAGGTGCAGCATCATCAAGATTCACATTCAAACAGATGTACGGCAGCTAGCTAGCTAGATAGATAGACAGCAATGTATTTCTTTGAAGGTGAGAATCTTGATGATGCTGCATCAGCCATAAATGACTGTATATACACACCTGAAATAGTTGGATCTAAGATTTTCTGCTTCTAAACAAGGTAAAGCTGCTCAAATCCTTAATTACCATATTTGTTTGGCTTTTATTACTTGTACCTAGCTAATAACTTGGGGGGTTCATATTAGTACAATGGCCCTAAAGGAGTAGCACTACCGTATGTATAAAATAATTGATCCATCTTGGCTTGTACAGGAGTCTATTTGGAATTCCCATTTTTTGTTAACACGCTGTGAGACGTACAGGAACTAGCATCTATATAGATGTAAGAACGCTGAAATTAGTCCTTCATGTCATATATATTGGTTATGATCATAGTACTGCTTTCAAAAATTAACACCCTTTTGTGCTTGTGTTTATGTATTAGCTAGGTTATTTCTGAAGACGAACTTGGTTCTTGTAGTTTAGGGTTTTGTTAATTAATTTGGTTAGGCATAAAGGAAGTTAGAGCTTGATGGAGAGTATATGAAATAGTGGTGTGTATGCTTGTTTGATTAATGAATTCTTTGTAGTTGTGTTTTTGTGTCACTCAACTAATTAATTCATGATTACCTAATTAAGAGCTTAGAATTTCCAATTTCAGTTTCCATACATACATACATATCCAAGCTTGATGAAGCAACTTGGCTACAAGTCATGGTGGAGCTTCTTTAGCATCTCCATATCACTGTTACAATCAGCAAACTATTCATTGCTCCATACATATGAATATTAATTGCTCTTTGATTTCCTCCATGATTCTAGAGTACCCTCCTTGATTACCACTATTCCTTGTGGATCGGTCAAAGGAAAAAACAAATACAATGCATTTATATGACCTTAAATTTTACTTTTGAAATATTCTCTTAATTATAATATACTTGCTTTATTCACCATGAACATGCATGTCCAAGCAGCCTGCAGTACGTACAGAAATCTCTTTTGGATATCGCATATATATCCTTTTGTTGTTTCCTCTATTTTTGTCCGAATCTGAACTATTTCATAAATACTTTTTGATTTGGGTATCTTGCAGTCATTTCCTATAGAATTCAACCTTCTCATCTATGGAGTCCTTCCAAAGGGAATCTGTAAGGAAATATATATTGAGTTTCAATGTGCATGAAGAATTTGGAAGAGCACATTATTATTCAATTCACACACTAGCCGTTAAGGACATGTTTACAGTCAGACTTAAGCTGGCTGAATGTCCCACAAGCAAAACAGACAATAAAACAAGAGAGAGCCTTAGCTAGCTGTAACTCAGCAAGATAAAAGATCATTATTATACTTCTGATATGTGACTTGCATTATTTTTTCAACCTATACACGTGAATAAACATGGGCTCATGGTAATACGAATTGATTACAAATTGGCTCAATTAGTCTGTTAATTAGGTAGGAGATATTCAGATTTTTCCTTCAACATTTTATGATCATCTGTATTATGATATGCATACAAGTATTTCATTATATTGCAGAAGGACTGCTACAAAGAGAATCGCCTTAATTCTTGGAGTTGCATAATGTTTTGAACTTGTGCTTGACATTTTTTCCTCAATGGGACCAGCTATAAATTAAGGCAAGCAAACTACATAGCTACTGTAATTTTGTTTTCTGGTGCCAACAGGTGTAATTCCAGTTGGATATGACTTAGAGAGGCCTAAAAGCGCATTACGGTGTCTGTGATCATCTACACACAGGTACCAGTCCCTGGATCTGAAGAAGAATCTTAAGCCAAGTCATTGTGGGGGCAATTAGAGACAAAAGCTGTTGCGTCAATTGACAAGTGAAGGAAAGAGTAGCAAATCATTCTTTCTTGTTAAGGTCCACAAGTACACAGAGTAGGGAAAGAAACAACAGTATGGTGACCTATGCGATCATAGCAAATCAACTTGGTAAAAATGCACTTGAACATAATGCAATTTTGGATGTGCATGTCCGTCTCTCAGCGCTTACACTTTTCCATATATAGCTAAGGGAGGGCTTAATTAATATATATATCAATGTTTCTCGTGAAAATTTAAGTCACATTTTTGCCTTTCATTTGCTATGTATGGCATTGATTCACCTTTTCTTTGAATATACATATGAATTCATTTGAAATATCCTCGGCAGCAGTTAATACATTGATTAATCTTAAAGTATGCATAATTGGTAATTAAAGTGATCTTTGATATGGAATTATACGAGGATTGAAGGAGCCTAATTGATATGCATGTATCGATTTTTTCTTATGAATTAGGAATAATGATCTATTAAACACCAGAGAAAAAAAATACAAAAAATCTATAAAATCAGGAAACTTACTTACAATACAAAAATCTAAAGACAATATGAAAAAAAACTGAATAAAAGTTTTAGCCATGCTACTAAATTAGTGTCTTTAATTATGAACTAGCTCCTTGCTTGGCTGGATGACTATATATCAGCTGCTTGATTTATTATTGTTTTTTTTTTATAAACGACATGATGAAAATCAACAAAAAAGAAAGAAGAAGAAAGCACAGGATTGCTTGTATTGAAAATAACAATGAACGCAAAATGTAAGCGCCAAAGTGATTGAAAATCGGTATATAATCATAGACAGCCATGTTTATGCCTGTACACATGCATGCATGCGAAATAGATGAAAAGAGAGATCGATCGATCGATCATGGATTTTTTGGAAATAAAATCTTGTTTAATGCCACGTACACCCCGAAATCATTCTGATCCAAAACAATATTTCAGCCATGCATTGGCAGAATTATAAAGGATCATCTGCTGCTGGGATCCAATTATTGATCAATGCAGGAGATATTCGATAAGAAAAACTTTCTTGGGAATTAATTAAATTCAAGAAGTCTATTTGTGATGTACTAAATTTTTCTTCCATTGAATGAAAGAGCTGCCTTGTCCATACAAAAAACAAAAAACATAAAACATAAAAGTCTATATTTTTGTGTCTGGTGAAATATAATACACCTGCTTCATAAAATTAATATCAAAATTATAAATGAATTATCGTACGTACGTACGTACTCAATTGAATTATAAATGATTTTTTTAATTCTGCACCAATTCATTAATTTGATTTTTTTATACCAATTGTTGTTAAAAAAATTAATTATATAATTCAAAATTATAAATTATTAAGTACTGAAATTAACCTTTAACAATTATATATAGTTTCTCATTTGCTCTTCAACGAAGGGAGTGATCAGAAAAAGGGGAAATCACTCTAATTCCATCCAAATTAATTAATATATTTCAGAAGACTTATTAGGTCATGCTGCTTGAAACCCCCCCCCTTTAAAATATGGGGGCCGGGCCGGGAACAGAAGAAAGAAAATTGGAAAACAGCGAAAGGCTAGGACTGCAAGGCAGGTTATATACGAGAGATTTGCAGAAGGACCAAAAAAGAACTAGCCTAGCCAGCAATTAATTCAACCTTATAATAATATTAATTCCATGTTTAATTATAACAAATTTTCAATATTAATTCCATGTTTAATTATAACAAAAGGGCAAGATTAATATGGTTGGCATATTTGTACGACGGACGTAGTTACTGACGGCACCATGAGTAGTCCAAGTCGACGGGGACCGATCTTATAAATGCTCGCTAAACCCTGCTTTCTTAGATCCCTTTTTCATGCCTTTTATACCAACATTAAGAAATGCCACAGCTCCCTGCCCTATGTACCTTTTAGCCCTTGCTGTTATTACCACGAATTAATTCCTAACATATTCATTATTAATTCACACGTCAATTGGGTTACATCATTTTCACACAAATTAAGAATCAATTAAATCTTATAGCTAGCTAGGAGGGAAGGAGCAATATTAATGGACTTTATATATATATATATATATAGTGGGTCCATGTATATATAAATGCATCAAGAAAATCAACGGTCCCCACGGCGGCAGAGCATGATGATGATATCTCTGTTTCGATGTGGGGTTTGATCATGGAGGAGTCCCTACCCAAGATATATAATGGCAAATGCAAAATGATACCGAAATTGAATGATCGTAACAATCAGCTTTGTACGTGTGATTTGAGGCCACAAGAAGGATGGCAGTCTAAAAGGTTCAGCTTTGATAATTGTGTTGATTTGTTACGTAGCCTCAAGCCCCGGCAGAATGGTCTCCACGTCCTGTTCCTTTTAGGTGTCAATTTTTGGAGA
>Ga0325414_1002123_pt1 | contig 19817 bp, 13 predicted proteins | sample PopdelMetagenome_8_FD_206183 | JGI IMG/M metagenome (GOLD analysis project Ga0325414, IMG submission 206183) | Populus deltoides microbial communities from Bellville, Georgia, United States - Leaf-PdKOR-R3 | ecosystem: Host-associated > Plants > Phyllosphere > Phylloplane/Leaf | place: USA... | reverse complement strand
AAACATAGTTCGCGGTGAAAACTCATTCGCTATGGCATTTTAATTCGTTCTTTGGATCCAGCAGAATCATACAATTTTAACATGAACACATATGCAAATTCAATTCCAGCACATACTTTTTCATTAGATTCTTGTTTCAACTGTACAAATTCAATTTCAGCACATACTTTTTCATTAGATTCTTGTTTCAACTGTAGCATGCTTTCAAGGTTACAAACATACATAATCATGCACATAACCTTACTCTAAGCATGTTGATGCGAACCTCGTGGTCACGCAACCAGCACACAAAAACACCAATTCCCGGAAAGCCAAGTAAATCAGGTTTGATAGAAGTGTGACACAAAGATAACTTGTACCTAGGCACCAACACTATTGGAAACGGAAACCCCCACCCAATGAATATTGATTCGCGAATGAAAAGTATAAGGATGATGCCACAAAGATAGTTGTTCTTCGATAAGTCATTTTTCAATTCATTAGAGAACCATGGAAGGGAGATTATCTCACCAACACACACACACACACACAAAGTGCGGTAAACAAGAAATTTTATTAATCTAAATTGTCTACCTTACATGTCTGGTTATGCCCTTATTTATAGTGACTCCAAACTAAAATAAACCCTAATGGACCCCTTATGTGGACTTATATGATACCCATTTACAATTAAACTCAAATAATATAAATAAACCCTAAACTAAAGAAGAAAATAATAATAACAATAATAAATCCAAATTTAATATCCTAAATATAATAGGATCAGATTTGTTGTCCTTTAAAAGTCCCAAATAGACTAGAAAATCTGATCTGAAGGTAGAATTTATTCTAAAGTCTTTTCTTTTTGTAGCTAGGATGAATAAGGAATCCTTGTAAGGATTCTGAAATAATTATAAATCCTTGCCACACTTGGCAACTATGTTGCAGCCCATTAAAGATCTTGGTAGAATTAGTAGATTTCAAAAATAAGCTGCCATATCTTTTTAGGAAAAGAATCCTAGCCAAATACGAAGTCCACAAGTCAAAAGGAAGTAAATAACAAAATTCATACAACCTTTGTTGACCTGTATTGAGATGCCTTCCCAAACTCCAATTGATCTAAAATTTGAGCCCAAGGTAGGAAAACATGTCAGGAGACTCCACGTAAAATTTCAGCCCGATCCAACGATCGGATTGAGAATTATCATTGTCGCCGTAAAACTGGATAAATCACTTTTTACATCGAAATCTAAATTTGACCTTGCCTGGATCGTATCACCTCTCTAACACTCAAGGAATGTGCATGCAACTGGTTGCTAGGTTTTCTTCTTGGGGAAGCGGTGGCTATAGTGGTGTTTGCTGGCTGGCTTTTGGGGAGAGGTCTAGACTTCTTCTCCTTCCATGCCTTAGACCAACTCTGTTTTTCCTTAATCCTCCCTTCTTCTCCCACGTTCCAAGGAGATGCATGCAGCTGGTTTTGCTTCGGGAAGAGAGGTTGCTGCTAGCTAGCTGTTTTTTTAGGAGAGGAAAAAGGCAAGAGCATGCAGCCCCTTTTGGAAAGAGTGCCCCTTTCTCATTCCTTGCTGCATTTATACCCTTCTTAAATGCAAAAAGGGTGTTTGCTGGGCTGGATAAGGTTGTTGTTCCCATCCCTCTTTTGGGTTAATCTAAGGTTTTTAATGTCCTCTATTGTTCTCATCTAGAATAGCCCGGTCCAACATGAATTTTTGTTAGGCTTTTCGGCGTCACTGCTGATTCAAAAATTGGTAGCCATAAACTATGTCGCTGCCAATTCAAAAATCATCTGCGAAAACTACGTCACTACCGATTTATAAATCGGCAGCCAAATTGTGTTACTGCTGATTCAAAAATTAATAGCCAAAAGCTTTGCCGCTGTCGATTTTGAAATCGGCAGCAAAACTGTGTCGCTACCGATTTAGAAATTGGCAGCCTCAAATTGTACCGCTGCCGATTCTGAAATCGACAACCAAGTACTACGTTGTGCCTATCCAGAAATCAGCAGCCATAAATTGTGTCGCTACTGATCTAGAAATCGACAACAAAGAAGTGTGCTGCTGCCGATTCAGAAATCGGCAGCGACAGTGGAGTCGTTTTTTGCTTTACTTTTTGGGTGTTTACATTAATCAAGTTTTTTTTTACCTTTTTTAATTATTTCTTTTGAATTTTTATCTTTCAACATTTTATTTGCAAGAAATTAAGCTTCAACTTTTTCGCTTTCTATGGAGCTATCATGCTCTCATTTGATTTATTAGAAATTAGTCTTCATCCTTTTTTTTTTTTTTACTTTCCTTTCTATGAGATTATACCAATCTTATGTCCATGGACGTAAAGTTTGCGAGTTAACCCGATTTAACTGGGGTTTAATTTTTGTAGTTTTTTTTCTAAATCATCTTTTTTTAGTTTTCCCCTTTAATATTAGATTATTTAATAATCTGAATAGGCTCAGATCGGGTTTTTTTTTACCTTTTTTCTTTGTTATTTTTTCTTAATTTATTTATTGTCAATGTATTTTTTTTTAATTCATATTATTTAAATTACCAATTTAACCAATGACTCGATTCTTAGATTTTTTTTCCTTATTATTTTTCTTACATGGAAAAAAAATCTGGATGACCCACAGCAGAGCGCGGGCCACAAATCTAGTTACATCTAAAGAAGAAACAAAAAAATAAGAACAATTAGAATTTTAAAAAAAAAACTTAAAGGCATCACTCATTCATTGTGCACCAAACCACATGTCACTATGGATTGGAATTGTCATTGAATGACGAATTTGCCTTCCAAAAATGGTAAAAGGGGGTTTTTGGGTGTAATCATAATCTTATGTTTATGAAGTTCAGAAATAGTCACCTAGTATTATAGTCACTAAAAAAACCTAATGGTCTGCAAAAGTCTGGATAAGAGGATTAGTTATGCAAAGGAGAGACGCATCACCCCAGTGTACCCTACCTAAAATAAGTTGCATTGTTGTTTGATTGTTATTCTAAGTCGTGTTTCTCTCCATTGATCTTGTCAAACGTACAAGGCAGATCTTCCTTCATAAGAAAGTCTCTACTTTATTGGGTTATGTCCTAAATATTCTAAGACCTAGACTTTATCTCTTGAATACAACCAAGTCCTAGCATTCCGAATAACAAACTAATTAAAATGGGATTTTTTTGTATTTTAGCCAAATCCTAATGGATAATCATAAACCGGTTATGATATTCATTTTTGCATTTCTTGAAACATGAAAAGCCTTTTTTTTTTGTATTCTTGGACTTTTTTTGGAATTTCTTTTTGAAGTTTCGAAGAAAACATGTGCTTTTAATATTGAGTACGTATCTTACAATGTAAGTCAACTGCCCGATATTAAGCAAAATTGTTGTAAAAACATGCAAAGGACCTACAAATATTTTTAAAATGCCTTTCGAAAATTTTGAAAAAAAATTCATTCTTTTTTTTTAATATTATTATATTATCTTATTATTATTAAATATATTGGGTTGAACCCGACCCATCCATTTGGGCTAGATTGAAATGAGTCCAACCTGGCTCAATCAAAATGGGTTGGGCCAACAAACTACCCAATAATCCTTTCTCCTTTTTTTTAAATATTGGGCTGGACCCAACCCAACCCAACCCAACCCAACCATCTAGGTTGGGTTGAAACGAGTCCAGCCCAGCTCATATGATCATGTTAATTATATTTGCGTGGCTGGTCTTATGGCAGGGGTAAGAAGAAATTTACCTGGTGTGGGGGTGGTTGGCTAGCCATGGTGGTAAAGGCTAGCTCTTGTTAGTGGATGAATTAGCAGTCACAACATCGTAAAGGAGTTGATAGATTATCGTGTGGGGGAGAGAGGATAAGCTCATAGTGGATGTTCTTGTTACCAACGAGATGATGGGGTTGTAAGGTGTTGGGAGATCGATGGTCACGACGTGGGTAAGATGGTGGTGGTGGCTGAAGAAGTAGTGAAAGAAGAGAAGAGAGGCGGCAATGGCAGAAAAAACTAGGGGGCTGATTTTTTGCCAACTTTGCACACTAATTTCTTGTTTCTCAATGCCCGAAATCTAACCCTATTTATGGGGGATGGAAGAGGGACATCTTATTTTTATTGGGGACAAATCTTGACCCTTGATTCAAGCGAGAAGGATCCCAACTGTTGGCTCAAAATGTCTTCATGGTCTGTGAAAATTGGTTGCAAAAAGACTGATTGGGTTGGCCTTTTTGGGGCGATGGTTGTAGGGACAACCAGCCAGCAAGAACTACTATGGGGTGTAGTACAATGTCAGGCCATCATAATAGTGTAGGGTTTGTCTGGTTTGGTTGAGAGATGAAGCATTAAATACTCTAGAAAAGTAGCAACTTAAGTAGTTTTTTCTGGTACAAAAGTGGAAGATGATGAACAGTAATCAGATGACAAGTCATCTGGTTTTTTTATATATATTGTTTAGTCAAAACAATATCATTTTGGCTTTTAGGGTTTTAATTTAAGGATTCAACCAAAATTCAATCTAGCCCATTGTCTTTTGATTGATTTTAAATGAAAATTGATCCCAAACTTTTAATTTTATGCAATTTTGTCCTTGTTGAACTTCAATATCAGCCCTGAATTTTAGTTCATTTTTAATTGTGATCCTTGGTATTGGATTTATGAAAATTGATTCTCAATTGACCATTAAACTTTTAATTGTCTTTAATTTCACCCCTATCTTCAATCGAATTAAGTCTCTGAAGTTTAGTGCCTTTTTTAAAAAGGTCTTTAGCTATTAATTTCTTCAATTTAACCACTAATTGACCCTAAACTTTCAATTTTCTTGCAAGTTTACCCCTAATTTCAATTAATTGACTTTGTAAAAATTAAGTTTGGTCCTTACATAAGTTTGGTAAAAATTAAGTTTACCCCTAATTTCAATTAATTGACTTTGTAAAAATTAAGTTTGGTCCTTACATAAGCATCTCATTTCAATCCTTGTAGGTGATTATAACCACATTGGTTACCCATTATGGGTAGTGGACTTCTTTCAGAAATCTCGCATTCCACTATTTTTTTATCTTTGCCTTTACTCTGAGCAACTTATTTAGGCGCATTCGTTTGGTCTTCTATTTAACTGGCTTGCTTGCTTCTACCAAAGGAATGTTATACACCACCATGTTTGTGTCTAAATCAGACATATTTGCATAAGTCCAAGCGAAAATATCTACATACTTATGCAGTAGAGATGTCAACCTATCTCTTTCTTCAACTATAATAAGAGTGTCAATCTTTAATTCTTTCTTTTCTTGCTTAGTTCTGAAACTATAGTTTATAGTTCTTCACTAACATTTTTCCAATTTTCTTGGATTTTTCCACCAACCTAACAAACTCTTTCATGTCCTCTTCTTCCAATTCTTCATCACCCATTGCAATAGTATTATCAAAGTTTGGTCAATTATTCTTATTGTAATGAGTTTGTGAATTGATGGAACTTTCAGGGTTTCTGAAAATATAGGTTATGCTCGTGTAAATGTGTTAAAAAAATGAAGGCACATCATGAACACAAAAAAAATGCATGATCTCCTTAAAAAGAAGGGCTCATTTGATAGAAAAAATCTTGCGGCATTATGAGTTAAATTGCCGACAAGACTAGAATTAGTCGAAACATAATAAAGTTAAAACAATTTTGTGGACATGATCAAATAAAGGCAAATTACTTTTTGAAAATAATAGAAGCAGGCTCCATCTTCTGATTCAAGTACACCTCTCCTTCAGCCAACTTCCTCACAAAAGCTCTTGCAGGGATCTCATCAATTGTGTGGACAGAAAGCTGCGATAAAACTTCATTTTTATTTCAGTTTCCACTTCCTTAGTTTATTCCTTATCTTAACATTTTAGAGTACCAATATGAATATCAATTATGCTGGATCTAATCACTTCTACAGACCTTAGAATGGTAGGATGACAAGTTCCTCTTCCTATAGCTCTCATCCTTTATTCATCATCATTTTTGCCTCTCTTTTGATCTTGACAACCCCCTTGTAGTCATCCTTCTTAGGCTTATATCCAAACCCATACTTTTGGTCTGCACACTTTAATTTCATCGCATTAACTCACTCAGGTATCTTCTTTTTGGATCATATTAAAAAGGAATCCTATTTTTCAAAAAGTAGTTGGCAACCATCCTTGCTGCTTGTAAATGTTTTGGCTTTTTCAGCACCACACCTTTAAGTCATGATTTCAAATGCATGAATGTTCCCATCTCTATAATTCTCTACTTCAATGAATGGCACAACCATAATTTTTATCATGAAAACCGTCTCTTCAACTTTAACAGTTATCAGCATTGTATTCATGAAATATTTCAAACACTGGTGTAGTAGGGAAGCTACCACTCTAGTCGTATAGATCCATGGCCTCCCTAATAATATGTTGTAAGATGGATGAATGCCCATCACATGCAATGTTACTAGGAAAATTTATGGCCCCACGTACGATTCCTGCTCTAATGTCCCAACTATTTGTCTTGGCAAGCTATCGTATACTCTTGCCATCATGGTACTGGGTTTTATATGCGACTCATTAATAGGCATTTCTTTCAACATATGCTTTGCAACATATTTAGTGCATAGCTATTGTCGACTAGTAACTTTTCGATCAAGATGTCTTTACATCGTGCTATGATGTACGGTGGCTTGTTATGCCCAGTACCGTCTGGACCCAGCTCATCCTCGGTGAAATATAGATAATTTCAAGTTTGGATTCTTCCAACCATATGCTCTATAGTTCTTGGTTGATGTCTTGGGGCATATAGGCCTCAATTACCACCTTTTGCAAGGCTTTCCTATGTGGCTCGGGGCTCAGAATTAATGACAATAATGATCAACTAGCATGAATTTTCTTGAACTGCTCAACAACATTGTATTCACTATGTTTTATCAACTTTAATAATTCATTGGTTTCTTCTTCAGTGATGGGTTTATTTACTTCCTCCATCAGATCGACCATTTCCTTACCTTTGGCCTTGTTTTATTTCTCCAACTCTTTTAGGGTGAAACATCTTCCACTACGAGTCAGGCCTCTAACTTCTGCTTGAAAGACAGGTGCTAGCTGCATACTCTAAAAGGAGTCTCTGTAATTAGAGGGTAAGGTATTGTAGTCTCCCTTATGTGTCATTGTGGGTTTGGATAGGATTAGTTTTGGCAACCCACTTGCAGTGAATTATACCCGACACACTTTCTTGTTTTTTCTAAATGCATCCATCATGGATACCTCTCTATCCATCCCCTTGTTTTCTTCGAAGAATTCCTCAAATCATCATTTTTATCATCTTGTTATGGAAGCCTTTGCATTGGTTGATCATGTGGCCTTCTTTACCATGATACTTGTAGAAGTTCATGTTACCTTCTTCATACCTTGCTTTTATCAGCATCTTATAAATTCTGTCCATCAACACTTTTAAACTCCTTGGGCATTCCGCCTCTAATGCATTTACTTACTGACCCACTACCAAAAGCCTGATTGGGCAGGAGGTTCGTACTCATGTTTGGAGTTTCTTTAAACGTTATCCACTCAGCCTTAATTAATTGCAGCAGTTTCTACTTGAAGGCGTTGCAAAATTGAATGTTATGTTCTGCAACGCTTGCATGGTACTCACAGGTGTGAGGTCAGGTTTATACTAACTGGGGTAAGGTGGCCGAAGAGGCATGAGTGGTACTGGAGCTACATGTCCGATGATCAGAAGCTCTTTGGTACATCTTGTTTAAGGGTAGCGGTAACAGGGGTAGTTGTTCGTAGACTCTTTGGTAGTTTTTCCTTAGGAAACTTTCGGTTTGGTTTTTGGCTTGGTAATTTTGAGGCTCGGGTTTTTTGGCAAGAAATGGAGAGTTAAAGTTGATTTTGGCAATTTAAGATGAAGGGAATGGAGTTTTGTAGTTTTGGAATTGGCTCTTCTTGTTTTTGTAGCCACCTTCAACATGATCTACTTCTTCTTCCTCCCTCTAAAGCCCCTTTCTCAATGGGCGCATAAATTTTACCACTTTTTATTCCTTGCTCTATATGCTCGGCTACAACTACAGTGTCATTGAATTGTTATGTTGAACTACCTATCACATGCTCGTAGTATGGTGCTTGAGCGTATTTGCAAATAAGGTGATCATCTCTTTATTAAAAAGTAAGGGAGTGTATTTGTGCTGCTAGATCTCTCCATCTTTAAGCATACTCCCTTATGTTTTCTTTATCCCCTTTTTCTAAATTAGACAAACTTGTTCTGTCATGAGCAATATTCATGTTGTACTTGTATTGATGAAAGCAACTACCAAGTCTTTCCATCTTCGAATCTTTATATTGTCTAGTCTTATGTACTAGCTCAGTGTTGCCCTACTTAAGCTATCCTGGAAAACAACGCATTAATAGTTTTTCATTATATGCTGCTTTTGTCATTTTATTGTAGTAGGATTTGAGATGGGTAATAGGACATTGAGTTCCAGTGTCTTTGATAAACTTGGGAACACGGAACTTCTTTGACATAACCATATTTAGGACCAGACACATTTCTACAATCTGCACTGGTCATACAGGTCTACTCCTTTAATGGCAAATGCTTCAGATGACCTTATCTTATGAGATTCATTGGCAAATGCATCTATAGTTGTAGAAGTTGGTGCCAATGTTGTTGACTACACAAATGTTAGATTGTGTTGGGGATCTTAACCTTATTCTCCCACCCTTTCCTTGAGTGGAGTTGTCACTTGTGTGACAGGTCTATTGGAAAGATCCTCATTAGAGACATTTTTAAGTGCTTGCTTAAGTAAGCTAGTAATATGAGCCACGCTAGCCTTCAGAGACTCCAATTCTTATTGGAAATGAGTATCAAAATGAGCGCGCTATTCATCTTCCATATCTCTTCGTCTGAGTTGGGTGTTGTAGACTTTATGGATTGGAGCTCTTTGGGGACCTATATTTCAACCTGGTGCATCTATGTATGTCATTCAAAATAAATGTATATATATGGATGGATGTAAATATATGTACATGCATATTGGGTATAGATTAACCTGTTTGAAGGGCTGATCCATGTCTTCTTTATTGAATATGGGCAAAAATCTATAGTCTGATTAATCTAAGAAAATCTTTCTCAAGTTCTTATCTCGGTTAAACTCATATACATTAAAGAGTACAAACAAAAAGATGGGTATTAGCCTTTTTTTAAAAAAATAGTTTTTACACACGGTAATCTCCCAACCTTAGTCCTTAGGAAATTCCCTCCAGCTAATTACATCATCTCAGATTATTACCCATATTTAGAAAAAAATCATGGTCTTAGCTAATAAAATCCTACGGAGTTCAGAATTATTAATCATGTCTGCTTTGATGTAAAATGAATTATTAGGGAATCCATACCCTAATAGAAGGTTTTAGATCATCACATGAGGGGTAAGCTTTCTCTCTGATCTCAAAAGGGGTCTATAATCCACCTAGTGACCACCTTTCATGAAAGCAGTATAGGAGTTTACAAGGAACAATTAGGGCACAATATGACCACTATTACAAAGTAAACACTTGGCTCATAGTTAGATGTTTCACGAATTTGACCTCGACTGAAAGTCATGAGGCAAACTGCTACTTCCCACCTAACCTAGAATTGGGTTTATTAGCAAAAATTAAAATGCATGAAGGCATTAATCTATACCTAATGTGCTTATGCATAAGTAGTATAATAAAGAAAAATATGCTAAAATTAAATAGACCAAAACATATAAGTAAACAATCAAACAAGCAAAGCTTAGTCCAACCAGACAAGGCATCTCTAATGGAGTCGCCATCTTGTTGTGACGTGCACGACGTAGAATGGCAGATCTGCCACTTAAGAATGGTAAAAGGGTTTTTTTTTACATATAATCATAATCTTATGATTATAAAGTTCATGAGTCGTCATCTAGTATTATGGTCACTAGAAAATATAAAGGTCTGCGAGAGTCTAGGTAAGGGGACTATTTGTGTAAGGGAAAAATACATCACCCCTAGTGCATCCTATCTAAGGTAAGCTATGTTGTTGTTTGATAGTTATTCTAAGTTATTGGTCTTGACTAAGGTACAATGCAGATCTCCCTTCATGAGAAAGTCTTTATCTTATTGAATTATATCATAACTGTTCTAAGGCCCAGACTTATTTATCTCTTAAATATAGCCAAGTCCTATCATTTCGAATAACAAACTAATTATAATGGGATTTTTTGTATTTTGGTCAAACTCTAATGGATAATCATAAACTAGTTACGATATCTATTTTTGCATTTTTTAAACTATGAAAAGATGATTTTAGCCTCTCTTTTTTAGAAAATATGCATGAAAAACCTTTAGAACTTAGTCTTATGCATGAAAACTAAACACCTTTTTTTTTAATGAAAGTTTATTTTTAAAGTTTTGGGTTTTTATATTTTTTTTAAGTTTTGGAGAAAAACAAGTACTTTTAATACTGAATCTGTATCTTACAGTGTAAATCTACAGCCTGATATTATGTAAAATTGTTGGAAAAATATGCGAGAGACCCACAAATATTTTTAAAATGCCCTTTGAAAAATTTGATTTCTTTTTCTTTAATATTATTATTAAATATTTTGGGCTGGACCCAACCCAACCATCTGGGCTGGGATGAAACGAGTCCAACCCAGCTCACATGGTCACAACCTAGTGACCATGTTAATTATATTCGCGTTTTGCATGCTAAATGAATTCTTGTTTTGTATGCAGTGGTCGATCTTGTCACAGGGGGAAGAAAAAATTTACTTGGCATAGGGGTGGCTAGCTGACCACGTTTGTGAAGGTTGGCATTTGTTGGTGGAGGAACTAGCAGCCACGGCGTCATAAAGGAGCTTTTGGTGGAGAGGTTGATGGACTATCATGTGAGGGAGAGAGTATAATAAGCTCACAGTGGATGTTCATGGGATTACAAGGGTGCTGGGCCATCGATGGTCACGGCGTGGGTGAGGTGGTGGCTGCTGAAAAAACAGTGGAGAAAGAGAAGAAATGCGGCAATGGCAAAAACAAATTGGGGGCTGATTGTTTGCCAAATTTACACATTGATTTATTGTTTCTCAACGCTTGAAATACAACCTTATTTATAAAGGGTGGTAGAGGGACATCTTGTCTTTATTATGGATAAAATCTTGGCCTTTGATTTAAGCAGGAAGGATCTTAATTATTGGCTCAAAAGTGTTATTATGGTCTGTGAAAATTGGCTGCAAAAGGGTTGATCGGGTTGGCCTCCTTGGGGCAACGACTGTAGGGGCAATTAGTCAGCAAGAACTACTTTGGGGTGCAGTACAATGTCAAGTCATCATAATAGTGTATGGTTTGTCCGGTTTGGTTGAGAGCTGAAGCATAAAATGCTCTGAAAAAATAGTCACTCGAGCAGTTTTTTAGGTACAGAAGTGGAAGATGATGACAAGTCATCTAGTGTTTTTTTGTACTGTTTGGTCAAAACATGTTTCATTCAAATGAAACAACATCATTTTATCTTTTAGGGTTTTAATTTAAAGATTCAACCAAAATTCAATTTAGTCCCTCGGCTTTTGATTTATTTTAATTACATCCCTAGTTGACTCCAAACTTTTGATTTTATGCAATTTTGTCCTTGTTGAACTTCAATATCAACCCCAAATTTCAGTGCTTTTTTCATTATGATCCTTATTCTTGGATTTATGCAAATTGATCCTCAATTGATAATTAAACTTTTTCATTTTCTTCAATTTCACCCCTGTCTTCAACTGAATTCAATCTCCAAAGTTTAGTGCGTTTTACAAAAATATTTTTGGCTATGAATTTCTTTAATTGAACCCCTAATTGACCTTAAACTTCCAATTTTCTTGTAAATTTACCATTGATTTCAACTATTTGACTTTGTAAAAATTAAGTTTGGTCTTTTAAACATTTTAATATTCTCAATTAAGTCCAATATGGGCACCCAAACTTAATTTTTCACCAATTAAATCCCTAATAAAATTAATTAAACCCATTAAAAGTATAATTAAGTCATTGCACCTAATTAAATCTTTTAATTTGACCCAATAATTAAACTTTTAATTTTGATCGTGATTAAATCAATTGGCCTATTAAAAATCTAAGTATGACCTTGGACTTGATTTTTATACAGATTCATCCAGTAATCCATTGATTTAACATTGAATATATATTGTCTCTCTAATGTTGGGTACAATGGGGTATGATTAGGCTCTACATTTCATCCAAAACTCCGACTTGATTTTTCTATGTATATCTGAAACATTCCTTAGCCAGTTTTTGTCACATCACCAGTTTTATTACTTTTATTTTTTATTTTTACAAGGAAAAAGGATAAAAATTAGGGAATAACCCAAAATGAGTCATGATAGGAACAATGAAATGACTATTTGGTCCTGCTAAAAAATCAAATAACTAACTTTCAAAGGTAAAACAGTCTTTTTCCATGGCTATATCAGTCATTGCTAGAATAATATAGTTCAAATCGGTCTTTTAACATTTCAAATGCACAATAAAATTACCTTAAAAAGCAAAAATTTTTAAAGTTATCGTCCAAGGCATTATAGTCTTTTTTGTTTTTTAAAATATAGTAGAATGACTAAATTACCCTTTAAAAAGTTTTTGTCGATTCATTATGGTTTGTTTTATGTTATAATCGGGTTCATTTAGGGACTATTTGGTAATTTCATAAAAATAAATATTATTAAAAAAGTAGGCAATTGATTAGTACTTAAAAGTGCATTATTATTAAGGTTTTATATCATCATATTATACTTTTAGTATCATTAAATTCCCTAACTTAAGCATGTTTTATAATAATAAGTCTGATAATATAAGATAGTTTTAATTTATGGTAAATGCTCATTTTAAATACAGGCAAATTTCACAATTCAAATGATTGATTTATGTGATTAACTATTGAAAATAAAAGAACAAAAGAAGGGCTAAGATTAGAGAAGAGATGTTGGATCAAACTAGCATATCATTCAGTCATTTGATCATATCTGGAGTTATGGACCTTGGATTGATGTTTGGTTTATTGTTCTGGAACGTTAAGACATGGGCCTACAACTTTCATGAAGAATGGAAGACCCAAATCTTTCGTTTTCAAATTCAAAGTTTGGCCACAAAAGAGAAGTCAGAATCTATCATGCAATTCAGCTCAAACATTGCTCAAAAGTTTATCCATAGATGGAGTTCTAAAAAGCCAAATAATATCATATTTGGTGGGTGAAACGATACGCAAATTTACAACAACTTTCATGAATACCACCTACTCCAATTCTGATGTTAGCAATAACATTTCATCTAGACAAGAGATTAGGGCTATCCACCACGTCCACCAGAAGCACTACTCAGTATTTTAGCCATATCTCGAGTTGTAGTGATTTAAATGCTCTGAAATGTTGTGGGTGGAAAGAGGAGATGATTTCCAACAACTATCATGAAGAACACTTTGTCAAATTCTGATTGCATCAATGTCATTTCATCCAGCCAAAATGCTTGAATGTTGTTGTCCACCAAGTCCACTAAATTAATAGTTGGCCACTACATCAATAATTAATTACCAAATGAATAGTTCTGAATTTTAACCTATAAAAGGAGGCATTTGCCATTCATTTAGGCATCTTGGTTTTTAGATCAAGATCATTTTCTTGCTTTCTCTCTTTGTAATGTTAAAGTTTTATTTCATGTTTTATTTTTATTAATCTCTAGTTTATGCTTTTCATTTCCTTTACTACTCTTAGTTAACTTATATCATAATTATGTTCTTATCTTGTTTATTTATGTTCTTCTTCTTCATTATGTCTAGCTAAGTTAATTATGTTAAGGTGAAAAGGTTTACTAATGGTGTTAGAATATGTATAATATAAACTTAACATAGACTTCAATGTTTATATCCAAGAAAGTTTGTTATTAATATGTCTTATCTTTTTATTTTACTAATTCTTAATATCTTGCTTGTTAAATGATTAATCTAGATTTGTGTTGTATAACACTTGGTACAATAAATGCTTTATCCTTCATAGTCTTCGGCCAACATCGTTGTTGTGAGAGGAACTTGATTTGTTGTTAAAATAAATTAGCATCATGAATTCCTGATAATATTTAAAAGTGGTGTTACTAAAATAAGATAATTAATATGATCATGTTAAAAATTTATAATGAACTATTAAGGATGAATCATCCGATTGGAATCTCCTTTATGTGTGGTTTCCAATTGAGTAATAAAAAGAGTTTATACTATACTTATTTTTAATACCATTATTGGATCCTCTAACCCTGACAATTTTTTTATCATTGTTTAATCCTCACATTAATCTCACATTTTAAAGATATTTTTAACTCTTTGTTAAATTATATATATTATTTATAATTTATATAGTTGACCTCCCTGTGGATCGACCCCGGTCTTGTCAGATTATTTATTACTTTGATACTCCTGCACTTGGGATAAGACATCAACTCTTCGACCGTGTCAGCAGTGGCCTAGCTCTTCGAACGACATGTGAGGCATCGAGAAGTGGTCAGACACCTGTTTCTAGGGCATCATTCGAATCATTTAGCTATTCCTTCATCCCTTGGACATGCGTGTGATTAACGTACCTTTGGTTTGGTACTAATCACCTTTTTTTTTCATCTTTTCTTTCTTCTCCTAGATTTTCACACCCGACCTTTTAAATTTTCAAATAAGACCTTTAATTTTTTTTCCTTTAGACTTAATCTTTGTTCTTTTGATTACTGGTTGTTTTATATGAAATAATTTATAAAGTTGGAATCTAAATTAAGAAAATAATTTTTTAAAAAAAACTAAAAGACTATATAAAAAAAGCTAGGTGTTTGGGTTTGGAAGGTTAGGCCCAAGCATTTGACCCAATCCAAAAAAGCCAACATATGTGTGGGCTTATAATACCAAGACTGATTTTCTTCTACATGAATTTCAAAAAATCCTTGTTACCTTTTTTTTTTGTAATTGTTTTTAATAATATAAATTTAAATCTTATTTAATCATTTTGCTTTTAATTGAAAATCTAAAATGTTATCAAAAACCTTTAATTCTTTATATGAAAGGATAAAATTATAAAAATAAATAAAGTTCAATGATCAAATAAAAAATTTATTTATTAAACAATGGTGTCCATCATGGAATGTAAGATATAGGAACAATGGTCAAATCAATAACCTAAAAAAATAAAATGATTCCAATGACATTATTCATGTCCCAAAAATTAATGTTGCTTGTATTTTAAAGAAATCTATGGCATCTTTTAAGACTAGTGTTTTCATTATTATTATGAAAACACTAAAAAGTATGGTTTATTGTGTGACTAGTCATATCCAAAATATTTTTGTTTATTAGTTTATTTTTTTACTTTTATCCTTTAACAATTGATTTTTTTATTTAGTTTTTTTTAATTTAATCTTTCAATATTATTTTTTTTGAATTATGCTACGTAATTGTTTTTATTTTTTTGTTGGGTTATTTAATTATCTCATTGATTTAACTTTTTTTTCTTCTCAATTTCAATTTTCAACATTATATTTATTGAAAGTGGAGCTTTATAAAATTTTTATTTGCTTTCTATTAACAAAACACTAAAAAATATGGCTAATTAATAGTAGTCACGCTCATAAAACATTATTCATTAGAATGAAAAAAACTATTGATTAGAATATTTGTTTTTTACTTTTTTTTAGGTTTTTGTTTTTCAATTTTATCCTTTAACAACCCAATCCCTTTTTTTTATGTAGTATTTTTTTTTCAATCTCATCACTGAATATGAGGTTATTTTGAGAATTGAACTTCATAATTGTTTTTAATTTTCTTTTTATTGGGTTCTATATTGATCTTATAGATTTAGTTTTTTTTTTTATTTCAACCCTTAACTTTAGATTTATTGGAAATGGGGATTCATGATTTGTTTTTCTTCAATTTATCTTCTATGAATTTATTCTGATTTTGTGAACTAGGTTACGGGTTTAATAAGTTAATTTGGGTTGACACATATTTTTTTAGTTCTCTTTTTTTTAATTGCATTTTTTCGATTTCATACTTCAATATTTATGTTGGTTGGGAATTGAATTTCATAATATTTTTATTTTCTTTATATGGAGTTATACCGATCTCATGACCCGTGTAGCGGATTTGGCAGGCTAACCTAGGTTAACTCCATTCTTATTTTTAGGTTCTTTTTTAATTGAATATTTTTTTAATTAGGCTTCATTATTTTTTCAAACAACTTTTCTATGGGTTCTCCACATCTTATGATCTGGGTCACAAGTTTAGCATATTGACCTGAGAAGACTTGATTTATTTTTTTGTTATTTTTTAATTGAGTATTTTTTTCAATTTCATCCTTCAACAACTTAATCTTCCTTTTTTTTCAATTTTATCCTTTCAATATTATATTGCTTGGAAATTGCATTTCATAATTTTTGACAATTTGCTTTCTGAGAAGTTATCATAGTCTCATGAATTTAGATTTTTTTTCTCGATTTCAATCTTCAACATTGAATATGTTGGAAAATAGAGAATCTTGATTGTGTTTTATTTGCTTCTTATGAAGTTATCCTGATTCCATGACCTAAGTTACGGGTTAAAGAGGTTAGCCCAACTTGACTTGGGTTGTTTTTTGTTCATTTTTTGAATTGATTTTTTTTATTTCATCATTCAACATTGAGTTGGTTGAAAATTAAGTTTTATAATTTTTATAATTTTCTTTCTATTGGGTTATCCTGATCTCATGACTTGAATCGCAATTTTGAACGGTAAACCAGGTTAACTTGGACTCTTTTCTTTCTTTCTTAATTTAATATTTTTTTTAATTTTATCATTTAATATTGGGTTAATTATGAAATGTACTTTATAACTTATTTTGATTTGTTTTCTATAGAGTTATCACATCTCATGACCCGGGTTGCAAATTTGACAAGTTAACTCAGATCAATCCAATATGTGATCGTCTCAATAATTTAAAACATATCATCTAATATATCATCATATCAATATTTGAAACAGATATAGTCCAATATGCATCATATTTTGAGCTTATGATTAAAAAAATTAGGAAAAAACTATTAGTAATTCTTATATATTTTTTTATTTTAAGAAAATTGATCTAACATGCAGCACAATGCGAGCCAATAATCTAGTCACGACTAAACCTAACTGGATCTGAAACAAACTCAACAATTATAACCTTGCTCACTATTTGACCAGTACATCGACACGGGCTGGATAATTTTTTATGTTAAAAAAGGAATATACATGCATTTCCAATGTGTGTTTGGATATAAAAATAAAATCCTAATCTTAAATAAAAAATCTTATACATGTATCTAATTAAATAAATTGATATTTGATCAGAAAATAACTAAAATTAATATATTTGATCTCTCAACATAGGTCATCGTTGCGATGTCGCGATCGCACAAATTAATTATCCTAGCTTCAAACACAATACACAAGATAGTATAGAGCAAGTAAGGGGTCAATCCCACGAGGAAGATTCAAGTCAGATTTTTATGCTAGATGATATGCAATTTAGGGGCGTTTGGACGTTATCTGGGATAAACCAAAGGAAAATAGAAAACTATCAAACAAAATTTAATAAAATCAGAAAATTATCAAGAGAATAAACCTTGGTTGCAAGCACACATCCACTTACAGAAATCAGAACTGATCATGGAAACGAAACATCAATTTATATTCTGAATATTTATCTCTTCTTAATATTGGTTAGTTAACGGATCCGCCGTATAACTAACCCTAACCATCAAACAACCACAGTGTCCGCACTAGTAATTTAATTCAATGGCAGCCTTAAGAACTTGATTAATCAAGAAAACATAATTGTCTGTAGTCTATGTTTGATTTGATTCAATTTTCTCCCTAAGATTAATTATGTAGATCCGCCATAATTATTAAACTCAGTTGCTTCACAAGTTCATATACCACAACTCCGTTTTAATAACAAACTTAGCAATAGATTGTTCACAATAATAACTTAGAGTCCGCTCTAGCAATTAAAATAAACAATTATAGAAAATAACTATAGGAGAGCAAACATATTCATTCATCATACAAACTGAAAAGAAAAGGTAGAATAAATCTCACAGTTCTTGAAATTCGAAGGTTTCTATATCCTTGCAACCACGAAAAAGAGTTTAGCCTTGCATGTTTGTTGAACAACTAATCAAAAAGGAGGAATGCATGATTTCCGGTTTCTAAGAGGAGGGGGGCGTCTTTCTCCTCTTGGATGGCTACCCCCTTTTCTCTTCTCTCATTCTTTTTATATCCTAGAAAACCCTAGTTTCTATTTTACAAAATAGTCATCCCTTAAGTAGACAGTATACATTTAAGTAGTTCAATAACTATTGTCCAAAAAAACAAGAAATAGCCTTGCATAAAATCTTCAAACTTTGACTTAGAGGAAATAAATTGCTGGAAAAAAAACTTGGATGTCGGTTTAGATGTTTTGGAATGTAATTTGGACTCGTTTTTTCACGAAACCTGTTTGCTGGCAGAATTCAGTTGTCATCTTTGAAAACTCATATCTTCCTCATATGACATCGTTTTTGGCTTACATTTGAAGCATTGATATGTCTTTGAGTCAGGAATCCAAAAAAATTAAGTTTGCATCAATTGGACTTTTGTAGCTCCACATATTCAAGTCGTAATGGTCAAAGATCAACATTGGTAGATTGCAAGATTTGACTTTAAAGGCTGTGATTTCCATACTCTTTCTTATTTTATTTTCTTCCCTTAAATTTCCAGAAAGGATTGGATGTTAGCTTTTTGCACAAAACATCGACCGAAGGTCAAATCTGTCAATTACCTCAAATTTACTCCTTTTTACATCTTTCATTCAAAAGTGCATTCAAAACATAAAACAAATAATATCAAGACATTTTATATATAAAAAAATAGGCAAAACACTAGTTAAATGTGGGTGAAACTATCGAAAAATATGGTTGCATCAAATACCCCCACACTTAGCTATTGCTCGTCCTCAAGAAAGGATAGGTAAAATCAAATTGAAGTTAAATTAAATCAAATCACTATGACTAATCACCCATTAATATCCAAGAATATATGCATTATAAACAAGAATACAATCAAGAAGGATAAAGAGTATAAATTTTCATGAATTTATTTACATGCAAACTTCAAAACTCAATTAATTGTCGGCATTTAAATGAAATCTATGCCATGCCAAAGTGATAGATCTTTTTATTAATATACACTCCAACACTCATGTGTTTAGGGCTTATGTGTTTAAATCTCTCAAATTCAGTCAATGAATATGTTCTACCATAAGCTTGCTCTTCAATCTCATCTCTATTACTAACATATTATAAGCAATGCATGAATCAAAAGGTCTTATTTTTTTGTTATAATGGGGCTAAGGTTAAGGTGAGATAAAAGAGAGTAAAAGAAAAGGTTCAAACCAAAGAAAGTAGAACATTATGAAAAATGATATTTCAAACAAGATATTCCATCAAAACACGTAAATTTTCTATCTTTAAGCATCAATGCTTAACTTCTTTTGATTTCAAGCTCTTTCAAAATAAAATCTTAAGAACATAAAGGAACACATTTTCTTTTCTTTTCTTTTCTTTTCTTTTCTTTTCTTTTTCTTTTTCTTTTTCTTTTTTGTTTTTCACCTTTGGCAACTTTGCCCATCTTTTCATCAAGCATCATTTATTCTTTCTTTTTTTTTTGGTAAGTTGACGTATGTATTAAAAGAAGAAGATACAAACATTATAAGGGGCATACCCCAGATTTACAATGATAACAGAAACATAAAACAACAGATGGCTACAGGCTAGCCA
>Ga0325414_1002121_pt1 | contig 19823 bp, 14 predicted proteins | sample PopdelMetagenome_8_FD_206183 | JGI IMG/M metagenome (GOLD analysis project Ga0325414, IMG submission 206183) | Populus deltoides microbial communities from Bellville, Georgia, United States - Leaf-PdKOR-R3 | ecosystem: Host-associated > Plants > Phyllosphere > Phylloplane/Leaf | place: USA... | reverse complement strand
AACTTATTTAATAATATATAACATTTAAATCTCATTCAGATATGCGTGATTAATTGTTTGTTCTTGATATATTTACTGACTCCTTCAAAGTAAATTTTACAGCTTTGTCCTTGGTTGTGAAAGAGTTAGGATTCGTAATGAGAAATAGAAAAGAAAGAAAAAGCTTTAGACCCAAATGAACTACTCTACCTTTTTTTTTTTTTTGTTGTGATAAAGTGAGTTGCGTGGTACATTTGATCCAGGAATAATAATTTAATCTGGACTTATTGATACCTTCGTGATTTGAATTAAAAACATGAGTTTTTAATAAGATAATTATATTATTTAATAGGTACCTGCTCAAACCTAACTTCTTGAAATATATATCTATATTATATAAATATATTTATATATAAAGCATTTAGATTTTTTTAATATAATATGATATATACATATCTCATATTTACATATATATTAATTATTTTATCTTTTAGTGCATCATAAATAATAGTAAGATAATGGATATGTAAATTTTTTATCTAATACACGATAAATAAAATATAAATATAAAAAGAAAATGGATATCCATTGCTACCCTTTGCTCGTTTATTTTGATGATGAAGCGTGACGAGACTAGATGTGAAATTATAAGCAGACGATGAAAGTCACATGTATTTTTTGTCTTTACATAATTTGTGAAATGTCAAAGCGCAGGCATACTTTATACTTTTATTAAAAATTATATAACTTTGTTGATTACATCAGTTGAAGCAAAAGACAAGATGCCATCTTCCCTGTATACACGCACATTCCTCCCTTCACGAAATAGCCAGTTGAGCGATGTGACGAGCAATTGTGCTGTACGTTGATTCCATTGATATGCACACGAAAATGCATTTTTTGAAAGGATTGGGACGAAAACAAAACATCCTCAGAGATCAGACTCAACAATTCGCCAGCTGAGGGTTGCGTCCATTAGCTAGATGGATCGAAAATAAGATATGTATCATCTGAAAGCAACCTGGCTATATCTCAAGTCAATCACCTAAATAATTTTGTTTAAGCTATTTCTTACTGTTTTCTATCCATATCATCAGGTAATATCCTTCTAATCTCCAGCAATTTAAGACGATAACACTGTGAAGAACACTGATGTTATCAGTGGGCAAAGCTCTGTTGGAGTGGGTGACCTTAATTAATAAGCCATTTCGCTTCCATGGAGAGAAGTTCAAAAGATGGAGGTAAAAGACCTTAATTTATCTTCCTCTATTGAATGACAGCTATGTCTTAACTAGAAAAACCCTAACAAAAAGAATGAAGAAGAGTAAGCTTAACATGGGATAAAAGTTAAGAAGTGGGAGAAGGATAATAATAATTGTTGTAATTATTTACTAAATTATCTTTTTGATGATCTTTATTAGGGTTTTACTTTTTTTCAAGAAGATTTGGAAGGTGTTCTTTCAAAAATATGATACTGAAGAAGTTGGTTCCATGAAGTATGCTTGTGGATGATTTTTCAAGTTCAAAATGAATGAAGAAAAGCTCGTGGTTGATCAATCCAATGAACTTCAAATGCTTGCTCATAAGAAGCGTAACAAAGTCATCCAAGTAAAGGAGCAAATGCAAGTTGCAGACATCATTAACAAATTGCGAATCTTGGAAAGACTTTTTCAAATGTTTGAGGCATAAATAAAAGAGGTTCTTAATTAAAGCTCTTATTACCCATCTAAGTGTAGAAGAAGAAGCAAGGAACCAAGACAAATCCATTGAATTCAACACCACTAGAAGATTGATAAAGAGCAACAGAATTACCAACAAAAAATATCATATCGGTAATGTTCAATGAAAAAAACAACAGAAAATATTTGTTGGTAATTACTAATGGAATTTCTAAAAAAACAATTAAAAAACCAAGAAATATTTTATCGGTGATTTCATCGATAACATGACATGTCATTATTTGTTGATGGATTTACTCAGGGAATATTTCATTGCCAATTCTCGTTGGTGATTTTGTTAGCAAATCTAAAAATATTATAACTAATATCATCCCTATTCCCCCTTCTTCTTCCTCCACTTTTTCTTTAACTGCATATAAAAATAGCATCCCCCCTCCCCCGCAAAACTAGGTCAAATCCTCGTAATTTTAGCCACCCCAACACATAATAGTGTTAGCATCATTGTCATGATTTGATTTTTTTTCTAAGTATTCCCTATACCAGCTAAGCGAACCTACCCATTTATATTTAAAGTGAATTTATTGATATTTTTGTGTTGTATTTATAATTTGCTTATATATTTAAATGTTTTACAGCCTTTTCATAAATAACTTTGTTGTATGGAACTATGATTTGTATGGTAGGGTTTGTTTAGGATTTGAAAAAAATTAAATGTGTTTAATGAAATTTATTTTGATTTTATAACTTAGGTTGTTATAATGGAAGAATTGATGGGTTATTTAATGAGTACCAATTGTATTTTGTCAATTTTATTGTTAAGTTGAGAATTTTGAGAATTTTTTTATGGAATTGATAACAATTAAATTGTAATATTATTTTAGATTGAATAAGTTTGAATTGAATATTCGATAGGTAGTTAGTTGGTTACCGATAACTTGTTGTTAATTTGATTTATTTAGTTCATATTTTGATGCAACATTGAATTTTTGTAAAACTAATTATTAATTATTAGATTGTGAATTCATTTTTAATCACCAAAGTTGAATTTTGAATTGATGGTTACATTATTAATAAATGTTGTTATTAATATTTTATATAGGTTTCCTAAACAATGAATGGTTATTCTTGGATGTGTCGAAACTCACTACAAGGGTTGTATAAGGAAGGTTATTGTAAAGGGGTTGATGATTTTATTAATTTTATATTTTTAAATTTAAAGAATATTAGTGGAGATGAAATTAAATGTTCATGTGTGATGTGTAAAAATAAGAAAGTTCCACTAATTAGATATTGTGATGATGCAGGATTATTGGCTCAGCATCTAGTTCTAGCAACATATATAAAGTTATAAATGATAATAGCAATTATTATTAGAGTATGGTAATGGATGGAATGAGAATGGATCATGGCTATTCAAGTAAAGGTTTATGTTTCAATGAAGAGCCAAATATAGATACAACTAGTTTTTTTTTAATTTTAAAATATTTTTATGAACCATTATAGGATGGGTGCATAAATCACATAAATTATCTACCATTGTATGAGTATTTACCATCAAGTCAGATTATGGGTTGAGTGAGGCTAATTATGATAGCATCATCGAATATGCAAAAAAACATTTTACTTAAAAGGAATAGGCTGAAAGAAAACTTTTATACTATAAAACTGATGATGAAACCCTTTGGCTTAGGATATAAAATAATTGATATGTGCCCAAACTTTTGTATGTTATACTATGATGAAGATGCCAATTTAATCAAGTGTAAAACCTATGGACATGCTCGATATAAACCGAATACTAGTAGAGGAAGAGCACTAGTTGCATACAAAGACTAAGATACTTCCCACCCACTTTTAGGCTACAAAGGTTATTTATATCTATAAAGACAATTGAGCATATGACATGGCATCATTTACATGATGCGGTGGATGGAGTCATGGTACACCCTTTCGGTAGTTAAGTTAGGAAACAGTTTAATAAGGTGCATCCTTAGTTTTTAATGGAACCACAAAATGTACATCTTAATTTGTGTACTGATGGTTTTAATCTATTTGGGTCCTTTGTTGCACCCTATTCTTGTTGGTTGGTCATACTAATAGCTTACAACTTGATTTTAAAAATGTGTATGAGATCAAAATTCATGTTCTTATCTACAGTCATACTTGATCCTTACAGTCCAGTGAGAATATAGATGTTTATCTTCAACCATTGATTGATGAGTTGAATCAATTATGGTCATTTTGGGTTTTGACTTATGATGTCTCAAGAAAATAAATTTTAAAATGAAAACAACTTTGATGTAGACTATAAATGATTTTCCTACGTATATGATGGTTTTTGGATGAAGTACACTAAAATATTTGCTTGTCTATATTGTATAGAAAATAATAAGGTCTTCACCTTAACAAATGATGGTAAAGTATTTTATTTTTATCTTTATCAGAGGTTCTTACAAAGTCATCATCGATATAGAAACAATATAAAAGATTTATTGAAAAGTAAAGTTAAAAGGGATGTTACACCGCCAATACTGTCGGGTAAAGTATTATATGATGTAGCCTTGCAGTATGAGGACATTTGTTTTGGTTTTCAATCCAATAAGCATAATTTTTTTGGTTTTAGTGTGACCTATAATTAGGTAAAGTGGAGTATTTTTTTAGAATCTACCTTATTGGAAGATTAATGTCATCCACTATAATTTGAATGTCATGTATATAGAGAAGAACGTGTTTGAAAATATTTTTAACAAAGTTATGGGCGTTAAAAGGAAAACAAAGGACAATATAAAAGCTAAAATGAATATAGCTTTGTTTTGTGAACGTCGGAATAGGAGTTGCGTTGCTTAATGATAGGGTGTGTGTTGCAAATCCCAAAGCCACTTTTCCCTTAGAAAAAAAGCACAATTTTGTATCTATGAATAGCTTAAGAGTCAGCGATTTTCTGATGGATATACTTCGAACATATCTAGAGTAGTGAATTTGAAGAAATACATATTATGAGGAATGAAGAGTCATGACTACCACGTGTTTATACAAACCCTCATTCCAATTGCTTATAGGGAATTATTATCAAAAAGGATATCAGATGTACTCATAAAGATTAACCACTTTTTAAGAAATGTTTGCTCAAACAAGTTGCATTCCCAACACTTCAAACAACTTGAAATGAACAATACTGAGACAATCTACAATCTTGAAATGTTTTTCCCTCCTTCTATCTTTAACTCAATGAAGTATTTATCCATACATTTATCATATGAAACAAATGTTGGAGGTTATGTGTAGTACATATGAATATATTCATTCAAAAGGTTAGGGATTACTTGTTTCTTAAGTGTCTATTATGTGTTTTTAAAGATTTGATCATTTAATCTATATTTACTTTTATGTAGGTACTTGTACAACTTTAAGAAAAAGGATAAAACAAAGATGCATGTTAAGACTTTAAAATACAAGACTTATATTAGTAAAGAGATTTCAATATTTATCTTGTATTATTTTGAGTCTCAAATGAGAACAAGAATCAATTGCATTCCAAGACATGATGATGCTGGAAAGGTGCCTTTGAGTGAGAATTTATCAATATTTTTTCATCTTAGATAACCATTGTTAAAGAATATAATTTCGAGAAAATATTTTATGAACATCCAATTCAGATAAACACATAATTATATGTTAATTAAGATAGAGATATTTTGTTCAGTAAGTAACTTTTACAATTTTATAGTCTTAAATTATTTTCTCTTTTATTCTTATATAAGCTAAATTCTTAATAACTTCTTATATTTCCCCTAAATCTCCTCCTCCTATCTCTCTCCCCTCTCTCTAGAGTCATTGGTGGTAAGTGTTCCCTCTTTCTAGAATTGATGACATCTCTCTCTTTCTCTCTCTCTCTCTCTCTCTTTCTCTCTCTGACACTTAATTTTTTTTATTTTTAATCATTTTGTCAGTTCCATGTACATTTTCAATTCTTGAAATTAGGGTTCATGTGGGTTTTTTGAATTATAATGTTAATTCGATTATTTATTATTGTTGTTGGGTTATAGGAATGCATGGAAATGGTTTGAATTGGGTCAAACATATGAAGAATTGAAAAAACCCCTGTTCTTGAAATTGAGGTTCATGTGGTTTTTGTGTTAGAATGTTAATTAAGTTTTTATTATTATTATTATTGTTAGTTGTGATAATATATGATTGTCGCGGGGCGAAGTCGAATGGTACGTTTTTCACCTCCTGAGAGGTATTGTTGGGAAATGAAAGGATTAAGGGTTTAATCATAAAATTATGATTAAGGTTCAGGAATCACCACCTAATATTATGGTTACTAGAAAACCTATAGTGTGCGAGAGTCCGAGTAAGGGACTAGTTATGCAAAGGGAAGACACATCACCCCTAATGCACCCTACATGAGGTAAGCTGCATTGTTGTTTGATTGTTATTCTAAGTCGTGTTTCTATCTCTATTGGTCTTGTCTAAGGTTCGAGCTAAATTTTTCTTTGTGAGGAAGTCTCTACCTTATCAGGTTAAATCCTAACCATTCTAAGATCTAAATTCTAGTATCACATTTACTTCTTTTTATCTTTAATACTTGAGGGTATACTTTATTATATAGTTTTACATCCACAATATTATAGTCTATAACTAAACCCTAATATAAAATGAACAAAATGATTGGTGAAGGGTTTTTGATATTTTGGTCAAATCCTAATAGATAACTATAAACTAGTTACAATATCTTTTTTTTTTTCATTTAAAAACATAAGAAAGATGCATTTTTTTTTGTTTTTTATAAATAGTATGCTTAGAAAACTATTAGGATTTAGCCATATGTACGAAAATAAAACATTTTTTTTTGTTTTTTGAGAAGGGAAAATGATTTAAAAGTTTTGAGATTTTTTTTAATTTTCAAAAACAAATTCGAAATGTTTCAAAGAAAACCGGGTATTTTAATACTAGATCTATATTTTACAATGTATTATACAATTCGATATTATGCAAAATTATTAGAAAAAACAAGCGAGAAATAAAAAATATTTTGAAATAACCCTTGCATTTTTTTGGAATTTTTTGTTTATTTAATTTTTATTATTATTATTATTATTATTATTATTAAATATAAATTGGGCTAGACCTAACCCAGCCATCTTGGCTAGGCCAAAACAGGTTCAACCCGGCCCAGTCGAGTTGGGTGATTAGTGGCCCAACATACTGTTTTTCTTATTTATGTTTTTTTAGGTGGGCTAGACATAACCTACTTGTTTGGGCTGGGCTGTAATAGGTCCATCCCATGCCAACATGGTTGCTGGCTTGACACATCAACCATGTTAATTATAATTTGTTCCCTACATAAAGAATGAATTATTGTTCTGCATGCAGGAGTCGAACTTGGCAAAGTAGAGAAAAGGGAATTACCTAGCATGTAAGGAGTGGCCGACTGGTTTTGTTGTCGACTAATGGTGGAGTTGTGGATAGAGATGCCATCCACTAATGCTAGCATTAGCTTTTGGGAGAAAACTTGTGGCAAGGAGGGAAGAAGTTCACGACGGCTACCCTTGTTGTCGGTTAAAGGATGGGTTAGTGGAGGAGGTTGGTAGCATCTGTTTACAGCGGTGTTAAGGTGGTGGCGTCTGGCAACACAGTAGGGGAAAAAGGGGGAAGACAATAATGGTAGAAAACGAAGGAGAGACTCTTTTTTTTTTCAAATTTTGCTCCCGATTTTCTCCTCCCTCAAGCCATGAAATCCCACCCTATTTAAAGGGGGTGGATGAAAGATATTTTATCTTTAATGGTGTCGAATCTTGACCCTTGATTTGACTTGGAAGGATCATAACCATTGATTCAAAGTGGCTATCATGGATTATTAAATTTCGACAGTTGAAAGCTGGTTGGGGTGACCATTTTAGGGTGGTGTCACAGCTGTTGTGGCATCAATTGACCAAAAAGGCCCACATTAGGGTGTAGTCAGATTTCAGACCATCGTTTGCATGTAAGTTTTGTTAAATTTGGTGGAGAGATGAAGCATTAAATGCCTTAGAAAGGAGGTCACTCAAGCAGCTTTTTCTATCGAAATGAAGAAGAAGAAGACGAACAGTCACTAAACGACACGTTGTCTGCCCCCCCTTTCTTTTCTATTTTTTTTTACTATTTTCAAAACAGCTTTGTTTTAGGGATTTAGGTTTTAATTTAGTCCTCCATTTTTTAATTTCTTTTAATTGTACCTCTAATTGACCCGAAACTTCCAATTTTATATAATTTTACCCCTATTAAACTTCAATGTCAGTGCTGGATTTTAACGTCCTTTTTTATTTTGGTTCTTGGTCTTGGATTTATGCTATTTGACCCTTAATTGACCATTAAACTTTTAATTTTCTTTAATTTTCAACGCTGATTTCAATCAAGTGAGTGCCTAGAGTTCAACACCTTTTGCAAAATGGTTATTGGCTGGAAATTTCTTCAATTTAACCCTTAATGGACTCTAAAACTTTGATTTCCTTGCAATTATACCCCTGATTTTAATCAATTATCTTGGTAAAGATTAAATTTGGTCTCTTAAAATTCTAATTTTCTCAATTAAACCAAAATTGGGCTCCCAAACTTAATTTTTCACCAATGAAGCCCCTAATAAAATTAATTTGACCCATTTAAAGTATAATTAAGTCTTTACACCTAATTAAATTGTTTAATTGTACCTAAGTTAATTCTTAAACATAATTAAACTTTAATTTGGCCCATGATTAAATCAAATTGGCCTATTAAAAATTTAATTATGTTTTTAGGCTTAATTTTTATGTAGATTCATCCAATAATCACATAACTTGATCTTAAATTTGCATTATCTCTACAATTTTGGGTAAAATGGAGTACACTTATACTGCCGATTCCATCCAAAATTGCAGGTTGATTTTTTCTACATGTGAAATCCTCTCAGCTTACTTTTGCTAAAATACCAGTCTTCTTACTATTATTATTATTGTTATTGTTATTGTTATTGTTATTATTTTTTGATTTTTTTTTATTTTGGAAAGAAAAAAAATGAATTTAGGGAATAACCTAGAAATGAGTTATGACAGTTGCCCTTTTTTTTACAATATTGACGACAAAAGTCTTATAAGAGACTTTAGATAGTAAGCTTTCTAAGAAAGAAAAAGGAATGAGCGATAATAGATTCACTAGATCAAGAAATGGTCAATCCTTGTATAAATGTTTGAAGTGAAGGCTAGAAAGCGCACTCGAAGGAAAAGGAGATAGAGTTTGTAAAGAAAAAAGATGGTCTTTGTGAAAGACTTTTTAAAGTGGTATGGTTGTACCAGGTAACTTGCTTATTGGTAGAATTCAGAGGTTTTGAAATGGTCAAATCATCATGGGTGACCTACCCAGATGAAAAATACAACGGTTTTTCCAAAGTGGTCTCATTGTAATGGGTCAGCTATCTAGGTAGAAAAATACAGATTTTTCAAGTGGTGAAAAATGCAAAGATTTTTTAAAGTAGTCTTTTTGTAATAGGCGACCTGTTCAAATGAAAAAATACAAAGATTTTCCAAGGTGGTCTCATTATAATGGGCGATTGACCCAGGTGAAAAATGCCAAATTTTTTCAAAGTGGTCTTATTGTAATTGACAACCTGCCCAGGTGAAAAACACAAATATTTTGCAAAATGGTCTCATTGTAATGGGCGACTTGCCTAGATGAAAAATGCAAAGATTGTTTATCGAGTGGTCTTATTGTAATCGGCGACCTGTCCAGGTAAAAAATACGAAGATTTTTCAAAGTAGTCTTATTATAATGGGCGACCGACCTAGGTGAAAAAAAAATTTTCAAAGTGGTCTTATTGTAATGGGTAATCTACCTGGGGAAAAATTTTCAAAAAATTTCAGAAATAGTCTTATTGTAATGGGCGGCTAACCTAGGTGGAAAATGCAAAGATTTTTCAAAAAAATGGTTTCATTGTAATGGGGACCTGCCCAGGTAAAAAATACAAAGAGTTTTTAAAAATGATCTCATTATAATGGGCGACCGCCCTACATGAAAAATGCAAAAAAATTTCAAAGTGGTCTCATTGTAATGGGTAACCTGCCCAGGTGAGAAACACAGATTTTTCAGAGTGGTCTTATTGTAATGAGCAACCTACCCAGATGAAAAATACAAAGATTTTTCAGAGTGGTCTCATTGTAATGGGTGACCTGCCTAGGAGGAAAATGTAACTTACCTGATGAAAGGATTTGGCCAGAGATGTCTTGAAGGGATGATAAGATAAGGCTCAAATGCGTATTATCAAGAAGATGAGACCTTAAAGGAGCATTCATAGGAAAAGAGATAGGGCTAGAAGGCGCACTATCATAGAGATGAGGACTCAAAGGCGTGCTAAAAAGAAGAAGATAGGGCCTAAAGACATACTATCTAAGAGATGAGGACTCAAAGGCTCACCAAGAATAGATGAGATAAGACTAGAAAGTGCAATATCTAATAAGCGAGGGCTATAAAGCGCACTTAGAAGGGAAAGATGAGATAGGGCTCAAAACCACACTTTCTAAGAAGTAAGGGCTCAAAGTCATGCTCGAATAGAGGAAGGGTTAGAAAACACACTACTCGAGAGATAAGGGTTCAAAGGCGCACTCGAAAGGATGAAGATAAGGCTAGAAAGTGCATTATCTAAAAGATTATGGCTCAAAGACGCACTTGAAAGGAGGTAAAGTTATAAAACACGCTACCTGGGAGATGAGGGATCGAAAACGCGGTAAAAAAGAAAAAGATAGGGTTAGAATGCGCTTATCTAAGAGATGATGACTCAAAGGCGTACTCAAAAGGGGGTAGGGTTAGAAAACGCGCTACCTAGAAGATGAGGGCTCAAAGACATACTCGAAAGGAAAAAGATGGGGTTATAAAATGCATTATCTATGAGACAATGGCTAGAACATGCACCCAGAAGAGAAAGATGAGATAGGGCTAGAAAACACATTATCTGATATGTGAGGGCTAGAAAGCATAGTACAAAAGAAAAAAAATAGGGCTAAAAATCGCATTATCTGGGTTGAGAGCTCGAAGGTGCTCTTAAAAGGGTGAGAAATAAGGCTAGAAAACGTTTTATCTGAGATGGTTGAGGGCTCAAAGACGCACTAAAAATGATAGGGTTAGTAAACTACTAACCCATCAAGGATAATTTTCATTAGTTTCTCAATGAGGACTCAAGTGCAATGTATTATTATGCATGTATACTTACTTGAGAAATACAGGTTCCCTTTTCTTCACGGACTTCCCTTTTCTAGAGTTGGGTCTCTATTAATTAATTTCAGTTCTGTTTCTGCTTACTTGAGCCATTACTTGTTCTCTTGACCTCTAGATATAACATATCTTTAAATTATATCTTCATACCTTCCTGCTTAAAGACCTTTATCTTCAGTTTTGTTCAACATGCTTTGTCTTTCTAGAAAGGGAATTTTAAAATCAGTCTAATTATGTTTATTGGATTGCTCCAGCCTGATCATGTCCTCAAGTGTTTTGGGCTTTTTCTAGGGATGAAGTCATATGGGATGAGGTTGGTTATTTTCAAGGATCACTTTCTTGGAAAGTAATGGAACTTCAAAGCCATTCCAAACATAGAAACCATTTTGATGTCAATTTCAAACAAACTTGTTCTGAAAATAATTTAAGCGATTTCCATGGTTATGTTTTCATAAGGGTTGAAACTTTTATTTTTTGTTTTTGGTGGAAATATGAAGTGGCGTTTTGTTGATCAAAAAAGGTTCAAACTTTAATTTGAGGGTTTTAGAGAAACAATCTTCGAAGCATTTATTTTGTTTGTATGAATAATGAAGCTTGTTTCACATTAGAAAGCAATGCTTATTGATTCGGATTGCTTGTTTTTGATCAGAAAGGGCTTGATTAGGCATCTAACATAGGCTTTGGCTATTGATTACAAAGAAAAAGGATATTTATAGGCTCAAAAGGTGTTTAAAGAATTTCAAGACTAAGTATCACTGGTGCTTGTTTCTAGGCCTTTTGTCCTTTGAATTGTTTTGCAAAATGGTCCATTTTTCCCCCTGGTGTTGGGCTTGGGCCTTTTTTCTTTCTTTTTTTATTTGATTTTGAGCATCATCATATTAGTTATTGTTGTGGAATGCTCAAACAGTTTGGATTCTTTCATACCCTCAGCTTTGTTTAGGCACCTTTAATCATTAAGGATCTTTCTGCATATTTCTTGCACTTGCCCCTCAGTATAAGATGTGATCCTAACTAAGGTTATTTTTCAAGAAAAACACATTAAGCTCAAAAAGGGATTGTAAGGGATTTTTTAATATTGTGAAAAGACTATTAAAGATGACCTTTTTCTCATTTCAAACGCATGCATTCAAAATCAATAAGCTTTGCTTTCTTTCATGTCAATATGCAAAATGGTTTCTTATTATTCATTTAGTTAAAACTTAGCTTTGAAGTCATCTTATGGTGTTTGGGTTGTTCTTCAAGTTTTTTTCTTTTTCTAGGTGATCGCTTGAATTTCCAGAACTTGTTTATTAGAACAAACACCAATTTGGCTTTTGCTTTTTGTATTGAGACTTTTATTTCTTAAAAATCCTTGTGAAAATATGAGATCATGCATAGTTTTCGAAGAAAAAAGAAAACATACAAAAGAATTCTTGTAAGTAAAGGGTGTTCTTGTGTAGGTGTGTTATTTGCATGAAACAATAACAAAAATGAAGGCACATCATGAACATAAGAAAACACATTATCCTATTAAAAGGAAGGGCTCATTTGACAAAGAAAGTCTTGTGGCATTATGAGCCAAGACTAAAATAGGTTAGAAAAGACATGATCAAGCAGAAGGCAATAATAGGGGCAAGCTCCATCTTTTTATTCTAGTACACTTCCCCTTTGGCTAGCCTCCTCATGAAAGCTCTTGTGGATAGAAAACTTCAGTGGAATTTTGTCCTTTATGGATAACCCTTTAAATTTGAGTACCTCAATAATTCATGTTGTCTTCTTCGCACATTGCTCTTACTATTGGTGCTTTTAAATTTCCCCAGCATTTTGCCTTTAGTGCATTTACTGATCCACTGCCTGAAGTATGATTGGGTAGAGGGTTCGTACTCACGTTCAGAGCTTCTTTGAATGTTATCCACACAACTTTAATCACTACATGAGTTTCTTCTTGAAGGCACTATAACTATGAATGCTATGTCCTCTAGCACCAGCATGATATTCGTAGGTGAGGTTAGGTTTGTACTAGTTGGGATAAGATGGCTACAGAAGTGCCAAGGGTTCGAGGGCTACATGCTCAATGCTTAGTAGCTTCTAATACATCTCATTTAGAGGTAATGATAATGGAGGTAGTTATTCCTGGAGGACCCTTTAGTAATTCTTTTTCGGGAAAGTTTTAGTTTGGCTTTTGGCTTGGAGGTTTTGAGGCTCAGGTTTTCAAGTAGGAAATGAGGAGTTGATGTTGGCAATTTGGGGTAGAGTGTGGTAATTTTGGAATTGGTTTTTCCTTACTCTTGTAGCCACCTTCAACATAGTCGATCGCCTCTTTTCTTAGTGGGCACAGAAATTCTACCACTCCTGACTCCTTGTTTGATGAGCCCAGCTATTGCCAAAACGTTGGTGAATTATTAGGCTGAACTACCCATCATATGCTTATAGTATAACGTCTTGAGCATGTTGGCAAATATAATGATCATTTCTTTGTCTAAAAATGCTGGATGTACCTGTGCAGCTAGATCTCTCCATCTCTAGGCATATTCCCTTATGCTTTTTTTGTTTTTTTTTCTAGATTAGACAAGCTGGTTCTATTGGGAGCAATGTCCATGTTGTACTCTGCGGATCTTTATGTTGTCTAATCTCATGTACCAGTTCAATGTCGCCCCTCTTAAACTATCTTGGAAAAAATGCATCAGTAGTTTTTCATCGTGTACTACTTATACCATTTTATTGTAATAGGACTTGAGATGAGTGATGGGGCACTGTGTTCCTATGTATTTGATAAATTTAGAAACACAAAACTTCTTCGATACAACCACATTCGGGATCAGACATATTTTTACGGCTTGTACTGGGTCATACAAGTCTACCCCTTCAATAGCCTTAATTCTAGCAGCGTGCCATCTTATCTTGATCAATGTTATCAAATGACTTTGTCTTGTGGGACTCGTTGGCAAATGCATCTATAACTGCAGGTGATGGCGTCAGTGCTATCGATTGTACAAATGCTGGATTGTGTTGGGGCTCTTAACCATGTTTATCCATTTCTTTCTTCAGGTTGAGTTGTTGTTGGGGTCTAAACAAATATGACAGGTTGGTTGGGAATACCTTCACCAGAGGCATTTCTAAGTTCTTGCTCGAGTAAGCTAGTAAGGCAAGTCACGCTAACTTTTAGATACTCTAACTTTTCTTAAAAATAAGCATCACGATGAGCACGCTCTTCATCTTCCATGTTTCTTACTCGAAGTTGAGTGTTGTAGACTCTTTAGGGACTTATTTTTAACCTGGTATGTGTATGTATGTCATTTACAATGAATTGATGTATAAGTGTGGATGTAAATATGTGTACATGCACATCAGGTATGGAAGGAAAAAAAAAACCCATAGTTTGATCATCTCAGACTCTTTTTAGAAAAGTCATGGTTTTAGCTCAGAAAGTCATGCAAAGTTCAGGATTATTGATAAGATCTGTCTTGATGCAAAATGAATTATTAGAAAGTTCGCACCTTACAGGTAGGTTCTAAGCTATTATATGATGAGTAAGCTTTCTACCTGGTCTCAAAAAGGTTTATAAACTGACTAGTGACCACTTTGCGTGAAGGCAATATAGGGTTTACAAGAAATGGTTGGGGTACGGTGTGACTGCCAATACTGTATAAACACTCAACTCATAGTTGGATATTTCACGAATATGAACCTCAACTGAAATTCATGAGACAAACTGCAACTCTCCACCTAAAGAATTGGATTTATTTGTGAAATTAAAATGCATAAGGGCATTAATCCATACTCGATGTACTTATGCATAAACAAGAAGTAAAAATGCTAAAGCAGTGAAAATGCGTGCTAAAATCAAATAGACCAAAACAAACGAACAATCAAACAAACCGAGTTTAGTTTAATTAGACAAGGCATTCAGTAGTGGAGTCATCATTTTATCGTGGGGCGATGTCGAATGATGCGCGCTTTTCGCCTCTTTAAAGAAATTGTTATGAAAGGAAAGGGTTTTGATATGATAAAGTTAGTAACTTTTAAGATATGGATGGCAACAAATGAAAGAATGAACCTTAAATTCCAAGAATAAAAATATTTTTGTTTTGATATGATAAATGCTCTCGAACTTATAAGTATTATTGTCTAGAGAATAAAAATTCTTAACCCTTTACTTAGATAATTCAGAAGGTATTTATAACCTCTAAGCCTTGTTGTTTTGCTGGATTTAAGGGGTTAAAGAGTTAGTTTCTCCTAATAGAATCAATGAGGGATTAATATCCCTTACAAAATATTAATAAGAAACAAATATTCTTTATACAATATTAATAAGATAAAGATATGGTAGGCTATTGAGATATTTTTTTATAAATTTAGGGTTATAAAAAGATGAATATCTATAATATTAAAATTTTATATTAAAAATTATAAAAATAAATAAATAAAGTCTTAGAACCTAGCCGATGATCTCTAGGAATTTATCACACTGACAAGCCCGTCAGTAGGTCTAGAAATTTGCATGCTAGAAACCTGATACATAAAAAAACTCGTTTTCATTATAAAATAAATTTTACATAGCAACATCGATGTGTTTTTAAGAAGTGAATATTAACTATCCATCAGAAAATGACAACCAACACACAAACCTCGTATACAAATTCTGAAAATCCTTTATTTTTTTTTCAAAGTGCAAATCTGTGACTACCTTGTTTGGTTTGCTGTCTTCTACATAATTGGGTTTCATTTCAAAATCAAGGCCGACAATTTTATATCCCTCGATGTGGCTAGTTGTAGCACGTAAACCATTAACTTCATCCACACAGATAATATTTTCAATAGGCAATTCATCAAGATGCAGGTATTTGCTTTGCAGAACACTAGCTTTAAATTCTAAACAGCATCAAGCAAAAGAGCAAGTAACCTCCAATGAAAATTTTAAACATTAATAGCCACTTAATACGATCTCATTTCAATATTTCTATTTCTTCATTGCTCCTTCAACCAATGACATGCATGATGGAAGGATCCAATGGCAATAGTTTCTATAATGATATGTTTGGCACATGGCGGGTATCCAAGAATAAAAGGAAAATGAACAATTGGACCACCTAATGGAGCAGGTGACATAAAAGTATGCTAACCAATTTATTGGGCCTTGCCCAATAGGATCTCTACCAAACTTTTCTCCTTTAAAGACCATATAGCAAACACATAACAATGCATATTTTACGTTTTTGTGTCAAGAGCAGATGCAATAGAAACTTCGATCCAAGCTTAAACTTTGTTAAACTTTAATGAGCATGAGTAGAATTGTGCACCACTTAAGCTTGAATAGGATGCCCAAGGGAGCAACAAAAAACATACACAAACCATACCCTTTGACATTCAGAAAACCTTCAAGGGGTCACACAATTCGTCAACCTTATCCAGGTAACAAAATCTGAGTAACAAACCTTCATTGCCAGGGAAACCTTAAAAGAAAAATCTACAAGTAGCCGAGCCTAAAGGTGTTGAGTCTGGCAGCACGTTAAATCCATGACCAATTAGACTTGTCACGCAGCTAAGCCCAAGTTTATTGGGTCAATAAGATCATCAGACCCATGTCCAATTGGATTTGGCACGTAGCCAAACTTAAGGACACTAGATGTAGCAGCTCACTAGATTTATGTTCACTTGGGCTTGACTTGTAGCTACGTCCAAGGGTGTTAAGGCCTGAAAGTAAGCTAGACCCATGTCATCTGAGCCTAGTATTTTGTCAAGCTTAGGGATGTTTAGTATGGACGAAAGCCTTTCCCACCAAATAATACGTTATCACTTAGGAGTCTGATCTTAATGTTTAAGCTTTAGGCCCACCCCTTTAACTTGTGTGCACAATCCTGATCCTGTGGGGTTTTTTCATCATGTAATGAATATCTATATTTTGTTAAATTTGATATTTTTTTGTGAAATATATTTTTTTGTTAGACTTGTTTAGTTTGGATGGGTCCAACGCCCATACATAGTAAAATTTCTATACTGGGTTCTATGTCCTCATGCATCTGACGAGCTGGACTTATATAGTTTAGATGGGTCCAACGCCTATATTTAAAAACAATTTCAAATTTTAACGAGATTTTAACTTTAACTATCATTAGTATGTGGAACTTGGACCCTACTCGGAATTGAGAGGATATCTAGGTTGCATGTATACCTAATTATTTTATGGTTATAATTCAAGAATTCTTGTTTCTTTAATCTAGCCATCCATGGGAGTATTTTTAGTAAACTTGTGATAGGACCTTAAGCATTGCTAAGAGAATATATCAATTTAGGATTGCACTAGAGAATGACGGATTTGAGATTAACCTTTATGAATTGGTGAAAGGCCTTAGGCATCACCTGAAGAATGTGTTAGTTTGAGACCACACTGGAGAATGAGAGATCCGAATTCAACCCCTAAAAAATTTATGAAAGACCCTTAGACAACACTTAGAGAATGTGAGGCTCTTAGGCATTACCTAGAGAATAAGCTAATATAAGACTGCACTATAGAATGAGGAATCTGAGATCAACCTCTAGTTAATTGGTGATATGCCTTTAGGTATCAACTAGAGAATGTGTCAGTCCAAGAATGTACTAGAGAATAGGAGATCAAACCTAGCGAATTAATGAGAGACCCTTAGTCATCACCTAGAGAATATGCCAATCCAAGATTGCACTGGAGAATAAGGGATCCGAGATTAATCCTTGGTGAATTCTTGAGAGGCCTTTAGAAGTCAACTAAAGAGAATGAAAACATATTATGTAATTTTTAATATACATATATTATAAATTTACATTCTTATTCTCGTTAAACATGGTACGTTTTTGAATTATTAGAGTGTCAAGCGTGAGGGAGACTCTTCCCTTCCATATCTTTTAACTGGTAAGTGTTTGCCTTTACTACCCTTCCGACTTTGAATGAACCATCCCATTTTAGGCCCAACTTGCCTTTGCTTGCTATATTGCTCATAGCTTTTAACTTTCTCAGCACCAAATTCCCAAACTTGAATCTTATATTCTTGATTCTAGCATTATGGTATGTCAATAAACCTCATTTCTGATTTCCATGGTCAATTGAGATTCTTCCAAGAAATCTAGATTGGCCTTAAAGCTTTGTTCATTGCCTTCTGAGGTATAATAGTCGACTCAATGACTTGCGTACCCAACCTCAACTGGTATTTGAGCCTTAATTCCATAAGTGAGGAGAAATAGATTTTCTCTAGTAGATGTCTTATAAGTAGTCATATAGGCCCATAGAATCTCGTTGAGTAGGCCCACTCTAACTTGGCTTCTGTTATCTTTTTCTTAAGTCCATTGAGTAGGACCTTGTTAGTAAGTTCAGCCTGGTCATTTGTCTAGGGGTGAGACACTGAGGAAAGTCAATGGTCAATGTGAAACCATTGACATTACTCTTTCATCTTACAACAATTAAATTGTGTCTTATTATTAGTGATCAAGATTTTTAGAATTTCAAATCTGCAAATGACGTTCTTCTAAAAGAAGAAGATGACCTTGTTAGTGGTGATATCTACCAAAACTTCTGCTTCCATCTATTTGGTGAAGTAGTCCACAACTATTAAAATAAACTATTTGTTCCTTATGGTATTTAGGAAAGGACCCAATAAATCCATCCCCTACTAGGCAAAGGGCCATAAGGAAGACATGGTTGTCAACTCTACAGAGGGTTGTCTAGAGACCGATGTAAGTTTCTGACATTGATCACATCTTTTCACCAAGTTAGTAGCATCGCTTAAGACAGCTGGCCACTAGAATCTATCTTGGTGACCTGAGTAGTAAGAGCTCTAGAACCGATGTATAAACTATAGATTCCCTCATGGATTTCTCGCAAAAAGTGCCTTTTTCATGAGACAAACACTTTAAAAAAGGAGCTGGGGCAAATTGTCTATATAAGACCCTTTTAACCAAACAATACCATATTGCTCATCCAGTTAGATGAATGGCCTCATTTTTTTTCAAGGGGCAACTCTGTAATTAGCAAATAATCCCTAAAGAAGTTCTCCAATCATTCTCTGGGTCAATTGGGGTGGCCTCTAGCCTTTTCTCTATTCTTGGTTTTTTCAAAATTTCAATCTATATATCCAAATTGAGTTCATCGGAATTAAAGCTTATCAGTTTTGACAAGAGATTCACGTTGTCATTCTCTTCTTTTCTTCGAATATAATAAATTCATATTTCTTTGCTTTTATCTTTCTTAAATAAAGAAATATCCTCTTTGATTTGGATATATGTCCATCTGTAAAATTTAAATAAGAATTTAAGATCAAAATTTATTTTTCATGATATCAAAAAAATATTTATCCATCAATTGACATCGATAATTACCTTCCTTGATTATCATTTTTGCTATGGGCAGTTGTCTCTTCAAAAAAACAAAAAGAAAAAAAAAGGAATTTATGCTTTTATTCGTGACAACGAGCTCGAAAGAGCGAGAGGTAATATGATTTGCTTTTCTTGATGCATAGATAGAGGTAAAGCTTAAGTTATATAAGAGAGAGAGGAAAAAAAGAGAGAGAGACGATAAAGTCCAAATGGCAAGCAATTATTGAAGAATCTAAATTACACTTTTTTAGCAAGCACAAAAATGACTAAGCATTCTCATAGCTCTCGACAAATAGAGGGTAAGTTTATAATTTCCACCTCCATAGCAGACACTAGTGCGAGTCCACATTGAATCTACAATGCCATTGTATCTGGATCCACAGATATTGTTATAGAGTGTAGATCTATAGTAAATGCCGTAATTTTATATCCATCCAATTCTAATTATTTTATAAAACCCCAATTACTGTTGGCATACACTGCAGTCCGTAGTCATATGTGAGTGATGCAACCAGTGAGCCCAGTAGTAAAACAGTGAGTGATGCAACAGAGATATAGCGCATAGAGTTCATAAGCTGCACGAAAATGAGAAAAAGTTGAACTTCTCACTTTGTTTTTTATTAT
>Ga0325414_1002120_pt1 | contig 19825 bp, 21 predicted proteins | sample PopdelMetagenome_8_FD_206183 | JGI IMG/M metagenome (GOLD analysis project Ga0325414, IMG submission 206183) | Populus deltoides microbial communities from Bellville, Georgia, United States - Leaf-PdKOR-R3 | ecosystem: Host-associated > Plants > Phyllosphere > Phylloplane/Leaf | place: USA... | reverse complement strand
GAGAGGGATTTTTTGAGGGAGGGAGGGAGGGAGGGGAAGGAATCGTTGGTGGAAAGAGGATCTAGAGATGATTGGTGAGAGAGGAAAGAGTCTAGGCCTGGGGTTGGGGAGGGAGTTGTGGTGGTGAGGAGGAGGAGGAGGAGGAGGAGGGTGGTGGTGGTGGTGGTGGTGGGCATTTTGGTGAAGCAGAGGAGCGAAAGGTTGGTGGTGGAGGATTTGGGGATCTTAGCAGATCATTTCAGATTCAGTGAGGAGGTTTCGAGTCAGTGACGAGCAGAGGGGAGCAGTGTGGGAGACTCGGTAGTATAAACATCGCTCCAGTCAAGGCTTTGAAATAGGTTGATTACAATTTCTTTCTTTATTTCTTTCTCTACGTGATTTTATGAAAAGAAACCAGAGAAAACAAGACAGTGGACTAAATAGATCATTTAATACATATGATTTTATGAATTTGTTTGTTTGGTGTAATGGTGATCTCTCTCTCTCTCTCTCTCTCTCTCTCTCTCTCTCTGGTTTTGAATTTCTACTAGTTGAAAAGCTATGGAGAATTGGAAGTTGCCTCTTGCAATTTTTAGCTTCCAAATCAACCCACAGATTCTTCTATCGTTCAACCAAATCTCTTTGAAGAAGCACATTAATGGTTGATGATGATTTTCAATCACACTACTACACATGACGAAGTTTAAAGCATGAATTGAAAAAACATTTAAAATTTTAATATAATAATTTTCATAATAGTTTTTCATTTAAAAATTAGTAAAATAATATTTTTTTTTATTTTTTAAAATTTATTTTCGATATTAACACATCAAAAAAATCTAAAATTACAAAAAAAAATTAATTTAAAGTAAATAAAAAAATTCAAACATTTTTTAAAAATACTTTTAAAACATAAAAACAAGCATACTTTAAAATCAGTGAATGATTCTTCATATAAACAATAAAAAAAAATCATATGTTCGGGCTAAGCGGGGAACATTGTTTGCATTAAAAAAAATTAGAAAGTTTTTGTATTAGTTAAAACTAGATTATTGACTTGTACTACGCTGAACTTAAAAAAAATATTCAGATATTGCTAATGTTTATTTTTGTAATGTAAAAAAAATTAAATTGTGTGAGGGTTGACCTGATGTAACCTGGTTAAATATACGGGTTCAAAAGCAATCCATACAACTTGTAAAAACATAGTTTGACTAAAAAAATCAAGATGATATTTTTTTTAATATTATGATAACAACATATTGGATTGACTTGGGTCAACCCGGGTTAATTCGTCAAATTCAAGACCCGAATTATGAGACTATGAAAACACCATAAAAGGCATATCAAAATAAATTATTAAATTTAATTTTCAATCAAACAAATGTTAAATGATGAAATTGAAAAAAAAAATCAATTAAAAAATGACTTAAAAAAGCGATATGAATTAACCAGAACTTGCAACTCAAGTCATAAGACCAAAATAATCCCATGAAAAGCAAATCGATTGAAAAAATCAATTAAAAAAAATATACAAAACAACCTAAGTCAATCTGTCAAACTCATAATCCGGGTCATCAGACTAAAATAATGACTTATAGTTGTCAGCATTGCACCTAAAAGAACTAGCAGCAATCATGTTCTCATAATTGCAATAAACTTTTCCCTGGGCATTTACATAAATTGACGAATAAAAAATTAAACGATTCTTATTTAAAAAAAAAAACTCAGTAGCACCTCCTCTATATGGAAGAATACCTAAAATTTTTAAACCTAGAAATACACAATATATATATATCACAAACCAGTTGATTTTATTCCATTTCTTCTAACAATTTAGCATAATTTAATTTCATAGAAAATTTTTATTTTTTACATTATAATATTTTTAACCCTAAATTTACAAAAAAAAAAAATGCTAAATTTGCAAAAAAATAAATGAAATTGAACAATAAATTTTTTTTAAAAAAAAACTAAAATTCAACAAAATAATGCAAAATTATTACAACAACAACTAAAATTCAACACGATTATTTCTAAGTGATAACATTGTTAATCCTAAATTTTAATTTTTTTCTTAATGGAATAAATACAAATAATAATTAAAATTAATCCTACACATTTATTTGAAATTGAACAACAAATAAAAAAATAACTAAAATTCAACAAAATAATGCAAAAATTATTTCAATAACAACTAAAATTCAACACATTTATTAATTCATAAAATTATTAAACGCACAAAATTGAACAAAAATAATGACAAAAAAAAGCAAAACTTATGCCAAAAAAAAACACAAAAGGAAGAAAAAGGAATGAAAAATTCTTACTTTAATGGCGTGCTTAATTTCGGATAATAAAAAAACCAAAAGAGAAGAAAAGTGATTGTAAATCTAAAAAATAAGAAAAATAAGAAGAAAAATGAAAAAAGGCAGCATACCTGAGGATGAGAAGAGAAGAGAATGCTTGATTTCAGCTGTGAAAGAGAGAGAAATGACCTTGTGAGAGAAGAAGAAAGAAGAAGACAAAGCCCTGTCTGTACTGATTCTGGTCGTTTAATTTAGTTTTACCAACAAAATTATTGATAAAACATAAAATATTAATATTTTTAATATTTCAATCGATGATCCCATTTGTAAACTTCAATTGAAATTTAATGGTATTGGTATCTGGGCGCTTTTTACCAACGGAATCATAGATGAAAAATTAAATATTATTATTGTTAATATTTTTTTTTGTGATTCCATTTGAAAGTCAAATGGAAATTTTTAACTTGCACAAAAATCTTCAGAAAAGCCCTCTAATATTACCGATGTCTTTTCATTCTATCAGTGATATCATTGGAAAAAAAATGAACAGTCAAAAGAACATTAATTATTAGCGCATTGAGAAGTGAACAATTCTCATAGTCACTAGAATATACCGACGAGCACATTCAGTGGGTATACCTATATGTGATAAACACCCTGAACAATGTCAGAGAGAAGGGAAACAGTTCTCATAATAACTGAAATATACCAGTAGACATATTTTATCAATATACCCATATGTAATGTACAGTCTGTTGGTATTTCTATCAATAAAAAACAATGTCTGATGCCAAATTGTATATGTATTCCCTATCTATTCATCATGCAAATACTTAAATTCATAGCTGCACACACAATACAATAACATCGGTTCATATCATAATAATAAAATAAATATTTCATTGTCCTTCAATAATAAATTAACATTATTGTCATTACATTGAAGTGAATTTTATCCATAAATATTATATTATAGTTTATGGCATTACACATACATGTTGTGCTGATTAATCAGAATTGTCTTCTTTTTTGTCAATTGACTTGTCCTATCTTCATCACAATCTTCTACATTGATTTCGTCGCTATCATCTTCATCGACTTGTGTATATCCGCTGGAGCTCCAAACATCATTCAACTCCTCAACGTTAACATCAGCAAAAATATTTTCGGCGATGCAAAAATTTGAATTTTCTTGTAACTCATTAGATGGAGCAACTCGATATAGATCAATTAACTCACCATGTTGAAAGACATCATCTCCCACAATTAATTCATCATTGCCATCCTGAACAACCTGGACACGACCCTTGGGTTTGGTTTTCACTACGAATAACCAATCAACTCTTGAACGATCCTTTCTAAAGGAATAAGTGTATGTGTGTGTAATAAACTTCTTGGCATTGCATAGAAAACAAAGACATCATTGATGGTGTAGAGTCTAGTCTTTGAATTAATTTTGACCAAACCATAATGGAGATCTACTCTAATTCCTCTATCATTGGTGTCATACCAATAACATTTGAATAAAAATACTCTATTTTGCTCTTTATGATATTGCAATTCAATAACCTCTTCGAACTTCTCATAGTAGTCAACTTTAAACTCATTAGAAGTCGATCCTTTAACATAAACTTTATTGTTATATGTATTTCTACTTTGTTCATATTCTTCAGTATGAAACACATGTCCATTAATAAAATACTCGTTATAGCACTTTAGCTTTCTTTTAGGACTTAAACTTAGTAAAGACAAAGTAACATTAGCATTTTCTCTTAATTGATAAACCTGGTATATGAAGTACAACCATGAATAGTTAACTAGAAATGCATGATGAAGCAAGACAAAAAATTCAATTTAAAAAAAATAGAAAATAGCGACACCCTACAATGCTCTCAACTAATATAACAAATATCACGACTGAGGAATCGGATTTATTGTCTCGATCTAATAAGAAGTCAAAATGGGAGATAACATTAGCCTGAATATGGATGCTAATTGATGGAATTCACAATAGAGAGTAGCTGGAGGAGTAAGTTACAAAGATTCTCTATTTAGTTCTTCTTATTTACCTCAAGATATGAGTGTAGAGGCGACAATCAAGGAGTGCATCTCTGAGGATGAGGAGGATGAAAATGAAGAGGACTACCCAGTGATTAAACTTTCAGTTAAGGAGAATAAGAGAATTAGGTCCCTATAAAGGCAAACCATGATTGTTAAAGTTATGGGAAAGAGGGTGTATATGTATTTTGGATTAAGCAACTGAAGACCTTGTGGAAAATACAAACAGATCTGGAATTAGTCGACTTGGGGAATGATTTTTTTCTCGCTAAGTTTACTAATGAGGTCGACAAAGAGCATGCACTATATAATGGTCATTGGATGATTGCTGGCCATTATCTAATAGTTAGAACGTGGCATCCAAATTTTAATCCCTATGAGGCAAAAATCGACAAAGTTGCTATATGGGTTAGATTACCAGACTTAGCGATGAAGTATTATGATACTTCGGTCTCATGGATTATAAGAAACAAAATTGGAAAAACATTAAAGGTTGATATAGCCACTTTAATCAGCATAAGGGGGAATTACATAAGAATTTACGTGGAAGTAAACCTTACTAAACCTCTACTGGCCAAATTCAAACTACAAAGGAGAGTCAGACGAATCATGTATGAGGGGCTTCACCTAATCTGTTTCCATTATGGCCAATATGGTCACAAGCAGAAGACATGTCCATACTCAAAGATGAAGGTACATGATGGGAGAGATGCTAATATTTTATTAGGTAGGAATACTAAACAATGCCCAAGAATAGAGGGCCCAATCTTAGAAGTTGATCCAGTTACAAGACTAAAGATCATAAAGAACTATGGTGACTAGATGATAGCACAACGGAAAAGACGACATCAAAATCGAAAAGGAGAAGTTATGGTGGCAATAAAGAAATGTGATGAAGGGCGACGTTACCCCATGAATTAAGGAATTAATTCAGTTTCTATAGTTACGAATGCTAGCCAACCAAGATCTTTATTTTTTGTAATTTTAAACAACAATTATGGGATAATAAAAATAGATGAGATCTGATCGTTACTACTAAGGAAAGTCATAGAGATGGGACGATGTCTAATAAGGGTAAGAATGTGGTTATAAACTTAGATAATGAGGCAAAAAAAAAAAACCCTTTATGGCACCAAGCCAAAAGTGAGACTCTGAAGTAAAGGGGAATTATGGGTCTAGGGCCCTAGAGAAAAACAATTTGTCTTATTCTAGAAGTAATGCAGATAGTCCTTCTATGAGTGGGACGGTTAAGACACGAATTAACCTAAAAAACATTAAACAACTTGAGAGTTCGAACTAGACTTATGAGAAAAAAACATGTATGCTTGTAAGTGTCTTCCTTAATGTTTCAACTCATATTCCAAGTGGGATGCCAAGCTATTTCTAGTGTGAGATTCGAAGAGAAGAAAGAATTACACTACATCCCCACAGTGATGATATGGCTACCGGTAAGTCAGATTCAACTCTACCTCGGCAAGCCTGTGATGAGTCCAAAGCTGTTGATCCCTCAGATAATGTGGTTTTGATAGAGGATGATAGTACCGAGGAAGAGGAGGATATTGTCTATAATGATAGTAATTTTCCCGAAGAGGAAAAGATGGTTGAGGATAGAGCTTTCCAATTAGTATGAAGATGCTTTCCAAGGATCTTAAGTTCCTTTCTCTCTCTACTTAATTATATAGGTTTTGTGTTTTGGAATTGTAGAGGAGCGGGTAATTCAAAATTTAGTGCAATGGTGCATGATACAAAAAACATTTATGATTTTGATATTTTAGTTGTGGTAGAACTAAAGGTGAGTGGGGTAATTATAGATAGAATTGTTGATAAATTAAAGTTTAATTATAGTTATAGATTTGAGGCTTAAGGTAGATTTGGGGGGTTTGGTTGCTTTGGAATAATAATAAGTTTGATATTAACATTCTCAGCTCGTCTATTCACTATATTCATGGTGTTGTTGATGAGGGTAAAGATTATGCCTGGCTATTTACTGTTGTTTATGCCAATCATAATGCATTTAAAAAAAAACAATGTTTTGAGGAAGTGGCTATCCTGATAAGACATATTGTCTAACCTTGGTTGGTAGTGGGAGACTTTAATGACATCTTTTTAGCTTCAGAGAAGGTAAGACAGGTAGAAGTAGATCTGGGAAGACGTATTAGATTTGGGAGATGGGTGCAAGGTTGTGGGTTGATAGATTTAAGGAGTTATGGTCATAAATTCACTTGGAGAGGAGCTGAGGGTTTTGGAAGGGTGTGTGAGAGATTAGATAGAGGCTTTGAGAATCACCAATGGAGGATAAAATTTCTAAAAGCTAGAGTTAGAGTGTTACCTAGAATTCGATATGATCACCACCCTATTTTAGTGGAATTGGTAGATCACTATCACAGACAACATAATGCCAGGTTATTTCATTTTGAGGCAGCTTGGGTAAGTGATGAGCATTTGGCAGATTTTATTAGGAGTAACTAGAAGGATAGGAGGTATTTAAAGGATAATTTGGATTCTTTAACTATCCAGTTAAAAGACTGAAACAAATCAATCTTTGGTAATATTTTCCAAAGAAAGCGTAGAGTTCTGTGCTAGACTTAATAGGATCCAAAAATATCTACTAGAGTATAATAATAGATTTATAAGTAAATTAGAGAAAGAGTTATTCACGGAATACTATTAGATTACCAAGCAGGAGGAAATTCATTGGTTTAAGAAGTTAAGATGCAAATGGATTGTTTTTGGAGACAAAAACTCATCTTATTTCCACACCAAGACAATCATTAGGAGGCAAATGAATAAGATCAGAATGCTGAAAAATGATAACAGTATTTGGGTGAAGGATGAAGACTCATTAAAGATTATGGCCAGTTTGTTTTTTTTAGAACTTATTTCGAAGCGAGAATTCAGTGGTTCAAGGTGATCGGCTTTAGAACAATTTTCTAGAGATTGATCCTGCTCACTTAAGTCTGTTATCAGAGCCGATATCTGATGAGGAGGTTAAGGTTGCAATCTTTAACATAAAGCTTTATTCTGCACCTAGACCAGATGATTTCCAATCTTTTTTCTATCAATCTCAATAGTCAGTAAAAGGAAAATTAGTGTATGAGTTTATCATAAACATTTTTTATGAGAAATTTGAAGTAGCGGAGGTGAATCAAACCCATTTGGTTCTTATTTCAAAAGTGAATGCTCTAAAATATCCCTACCAATTTAGACCAATTGGCCTATGCAATGTTAATTTCAAGATTGTGACTAAGATTCTTGTAAAAAAAAACTTAAATTGATAATGCCAAAGCTGATTAATGAGTCCTATAGTAGTTATTCCAGGAAGAAACATCATAGATAATATCATAGTGGCCTCGGAGATTGTGCATTCCATGAGACAAATGAAAGGAAGAAAGGGTATAATGGCTATCAAAGTGGATATAGAAAAAGCCTACGATAGATTACAATGAGATTTCATTAGAGATACTTTTACCGAGGCAAAATTGCCAACTAATATGGTTATCTTGATAATGAAATGTATAGAATCTACTTCTATCAATGTTTTATAGAATGGTAAATCTACAGTGGATTTTAGACCATCTCAAAGCATAAGATAAGGGGGACTTATTATCCCCTTATATTTTGGTTTTATGCCTTGAACGATTGTCACATCTTATTTCCAAGGAGTTTGAACAGGGCTGTTGGCGTCCTTTCATAATTAAAAGAATTGGTCCTATTATCTTTCATCTATATTTTGCCGATGATATGCTATTATTTGCAGAAGCCAATATTGATCAAATGGATAGGATTTTGGGTTGTCTCAAATTCTTCTGTAAATTTTCAAGTTAGAGGGTGAACATGGCTAAGACCAAAATCTTCTTCTCAAAAAATATCTCTCAAGCTTTAACCAATAACATTAGCAGGAATAGTGACTTCAAGACTACAAAAGATTTGGGGAAGTATCTTGGTGTTCCACTCCTACATCAAAGGGTCACGAAGCAAGCCTATAAATATATTATCAAAAACTTGTAAAGTAAACTAGCTGGGTGGAAAGCAAATAGTTTATCTCTTGCAAGGAAGATTACCTTATATAAGGCGGTGCTCTTCTCAGTTCCTCTTTATCTTATACGGTCAGCATTGCTCCTAAAAAGCATTTGTTATGATATTGAGAAATTGTGTAGAAGATTCATATTGGGATAAAAGGATGGGAGAGTATGGTTCATTTGGTAAATTAGAAGACTCTGTGTCAGCCTAAGGAAATAAGGGGTTTGGGTTTAAGAAAAATGGACAACATGAACAGGGCCTTCATTATGAAACTGGTTTGAGGAGTTTTTCATAATAGTGAGAGCTTATGGGTTCGAGTTTTGAGGTCTGAATATGTTAAGGAACATAGGCTAGTCCCTTATCCTCAAGTTAAGCAAAGAGACTCAATATTGTGGAAGGGTATTTCCAAAGTGTGGCTTTTGGTCACTCAAGGTGTAAACTGGGCATTGGGATACAGAAGTAAAGTGTTGTTTTGGAGGGATTCCTAGTTGGAGGGTATAGCCCTTTGAATCTGTTTAATACTTAGTATATTCCTGAGGATCTGATGAAATGTTTAGTGGCTGATATAATGGATGATAGAGGCCAATGACAGTGGGAAACATTTGCTCACTTTCTTCGAATCCAGATGATTATGATCTTGGCAGGTGATGATCGTCCTACATCTCAGATGACTGGAGATAAAGCTTACTCGAGGCATTTAATAGGTGGTCATTTCTCAGTAAAATCAGCCTATCTGATTCAAGAAGAAAGTAGAGCTACTCAACAACAACATGACCCTTTGTGGAATATCATCTAACAATGGAAGAGTTTAGAAAGGGTGAAAATCTTTCTTTAGACAATCACTCATAAGGCTATCTTGACAAATGAGGTTAGATGGAGAAGGAAAATCATTATTAACCCCCTGTTCTTATCATTGTTCGACAGAGATTGAAATAATCATCCATGCTCTCCGAGACTACCCAAAAGCACGTGGGGTTTAGGATAAAATTGTTGAAGTTGCAGATCAACAGGCTTTTTACTCCTTTAACTGGTATTCTTGGCTAATTAATAACCTACGAGCTAACCATTTGAGTTTTAAAAGAAATTTTTTAGGGCTTAAATTCGGCATTGCCTTGTGGCAAATATGGATGAAGAGAAACCAATGCATTTTTAGTTCTTCTGATTCCTCTTTCACCAGTTATGTTTAAGTGATCATGAGGCTTGTTAATGATATCATTCAATCTATGTTTGTTGAATCTTAATACAAAGTAAATATCAAACATATAGTTTCTATAGGGTGGAGATACCCTCCAATAGAATGGGTGAAGAGTAACGTGGATGGTTGTAGCAAAGGAAATCCAGGGGTGGCTGGAGTTGGTGGAGTCATTAGGGATGCTATGGGAAGATGGATTGTAACTTTTGCAAGTTAGTAGGTGTTGAATTATGGTCAATTACCGATGGCTTGAAGTTAGCTTGGTCTAAAGGTTTTCACAAAATTATTTTGGAATCTGATTCGACCTTGGTGGTTGAATTAATAACTAAGGATAAGTTTATCACTGACAAAAATTATAATCTAATCACGCAGGCTAGAGATTTATTAGCAAAAAACTAAGATCTACAGGTGTTCTATGTTTACAAAGAAGTAAATTCAGTGGCAGATTGGCTAGCCAATTATGGTTTAACCATGAGTTTTCTTTATAGATCTTCTAGTTCCTTTAATGACCCTTATACGGGTCTTTATTGTAGTTTGTATGATGATCTGATTGGATCAACTCTACCTCAATTAATTTAATTATTTAATTAGGTGTTTAGCCCTGATTTTTAATTAAAAAAATTAGAAATATGTGATGAAATTTAGTATCTCGAGAGATAAGAATAACTAAATAGTACTTCCAAGTGTTCTGAACCATATGAAAAAAATTTCATCTTATAATAAAAAAATTTAGGAGTTAGACAACTATGAGTTTTGGAATAGTAAATATTGACGATGTCGCCTACGAGAAATTCAACAATGTATCAATTTATGATATTATAAAAGATAAATTGTTTGAAAATAAAGACATGTTAAAAAGTATACTTACTGAATAAAAGGTCTTAGTTCATTGTAGTTAAATAACACATAATTATGTGGTTGTTTGTATTCTATTTCTAAAAAATATCCTCCCCACATTATTTTTTGGTACGAGTCGTTAATTAGTACTTAAAAGTGCATTTTTATCAAAGTTTTATATCATCATTTTGCACTTGAAGTATCAGTAACTCCTTAACTAGAGCATGTTTTATAATAACATGTCTAATAATATAAGATATCTTTAATTTATGGTAAATTTTCATCTTAAATGCAGGCCTATCACATAAACCAAAGGATTGATTGATGAGTTTAACTACTAAAATTGAGAAGACAAAACGAACGCTAAGCTTAGAAAAGAGATGTTGGTTTAGTCCAAACTGGAACACTATTCGGTTATTGGATCATAACTAGAGCTATAGAACTTGGATTTAGGTTAGGTTTATATGTATGGAAAGCTAAGACATGGGACTATCTGTTTAAATTTTGATGTTAGCAATGACATTTTGTTCAGATAAGAAGATAAGGATTGTCACTAAGTCAAGATGTGGCCACCCACTCAATAATTAGTCATCAAATCAATAGTTCTGAATTTTAGCCTATAAAAGTAGGCATTTGCCATGCATTTAGGGATCTTGATTTTCTTACTTGCTTTCTTTCTTTGTAGTTTTAATGTTCTAGTTTTATTTCATATTATAGTTTCATTAATCTCTTGTTTATGCATTTTATTTCCTTTACTATACTTATATAATCATGCTCTCCTCTTATTTATTTATGTTTCTCTTCTTCATTATGTTTAGCTAAGTTTATTATGTCAAGGTGAAAAAGGTTTCACTAATGGTGTTAGGATAAGTATAATATAAACTCAATATGGACTTCAATGATTATATCCTTAAAAACTTGCTATTAACATATCTTATCATTTTTATCTTATTAATTCTTAATACCTTACTTGTTAAATGGTTAATCTAGATTTGTGTTGTATAACACTTGGTACAACAAATGCTTGACACTTTCATAGCCAACCGTTTGGTATAACCTATACCTGTGCTGTGAAAGGAACTTGATTTGTTGTTAACATAAGTTAGCATCATGAATTCCTGACAATATTTAAAAGTTTGGTGTTACTTGAATAAGATAATTAATATGATCATATTAATAATTTATAATGAGCTATTAATGACAAATCATCCGATTGGAACCTTCTTTGTGTGTGGTTTCCAGTTGAGTAATAAAAAGAGTTTATATTATACTTATTTGAAATACTATTAGTGGATCCTCTAACCTTGATAATTGTTTTTATCATTGTTTAATCTTCACATTAATCTTACATCTCTAAATTCTCTTTAACTCATTATTATTATTATTATTATTATTATTATTATTATTATTATTATTATTATATAGTTAACCTTCCAATGATTCGACACCGGTCTTGCCGGGTTATTTATTACTTCGACACTCCTGCATTTGGGATAAGACATTAATCTTTTGATCGTGTCAGTTATCCAAGATGGGAGAATATTGTCAAGTTCCCATATGAAAGCACTTCCCCACCATTGTTATGCCTTAGAACATGGTTGATTCTTGTTCTCAATTGAAGCTCAAAATTATACGAGATAAATGTTGAGATCTCTTCAACAATATAGACCTTGCATATCGAAGCCTCAACATACACCTTATTTTTTACTTTTCTCTTCAAGTTGATCAAAAACCTGCATTAAATTAAATGAATGTTTTGAAATATGCAAAGAAAGACAATAAAATTTTAATTATAATGCATGTATAATCCCTAACATCTCGAATGGATACATACATCTATATTGGAATAGGCCTCCAAATTTTTCTTCAAAAGGTAAATCTATGGGTAGATGCTCTATCAAGACAAAAAACAATGGAGGGAATATCATATCAAGTTTGCATATTGTTTGACAATATTCATTTTAAGCCTCTTCATGTGTTGTGTCTGCAACTTATTGGAGTATATATCTCTAAAAAAGTGATTGATCTCCATGAGTACATCACATATCGTATTTGATAATAAATCTCGGTAAGCTAATGAAATGAGTTTTTGTATAAACATGTGGCGGTCATAGCTCTTTATTCCATATAATCTGCAATCCTTCAAATTCATCAATTCTTGATATATTTTAGGCATGTCCATCAAGAAAATACAAACTTTTAAGCCATTAGTAGACAAGTAATTGTGCATTATTGTCTACAGCGAAGCTGGCTTTGGGCTTTGTGACCCGTGACCCAATATAAAACAACTTCATATTTTTATGGTGACAAAATAAAGCTATATTTTTATGGTATTGAAAATATTCACAAATATGCTTTTTTTCTATGTGTATGATATCAAGGTAATGGCTGAGGAGATTGGTCTTCTAATAAGGAAGCTCCAAAAAAATACTTTAGCGGTGCATTATCCCTTTCAATTTTGCCAACAAAGAAGTCATTTTTGAACTTGTGACCCGTTGGCAAGAATTGCCAGTGGTAGTAAAAAAAAGATGCTTAACAGTCATTTGCTAGCGTGAATGTCTTATTATTTTCCATACAATATAGACATGTTAGTTTTTCATGCGTGCTCCAACCAGAAACCATTTCATAAGTTGAAAAATCATTAATAGTCCACATCATAGTTGCTTTCATCAGAAAATTTTGTTTTCTCGATACATCATAAGTCAAACCACATACACATCTTTAATGGCAAGTTGTAAATTGGGAGTATCATTGCCAATAAAAATAAAGAGTAGCAAATGACCTGAATCGATTGAATTCGTCTGTACATAACCCAAGACGCACGTTTCTTGTCTCCACTGAAAAATAAGGATGCATATTGTTAAAGTATTACTAGGCTTCACCGTTGGAAGGGTGTACCATCACTCCATCCATCGCATCATATAATTGGTGTTATGTCATGTGCTCAGCAGTCGTCATGACATGAATAACCTCTGCAGTCTAGGTGTGATTAGAAAGTATCTAAGTTTTCTATGTGCGATAAAAGTCATTCCTCAGTTAGTTTTGGGTTTATAACGAGAATGTCCACATGTTCTGTACTCGGTCAACTCTGCATTTTCAAGGTAGCACAATTGCAGAAGTTTAGACAAATGTCAATTTTCTTGTATCCTAGACCGAGGGGTTTCATTATGGATTTAGTAGCATATAAGTTCTCTTTTAGTTTGTTCCCTTCAGATAAAATGTTTCTCATCCATTTAACAATTCTATCATAACATGCCTTACTCAACCCATGATTTGACTTGATGGTGAACATATATGCAACAATCAATAATTTACTGTGATTGGTGCAATCATCCCATAATGGTTCATTAGAATCTTTCAAAAGATTAAAAAATTTGATCGTGTCTACATTAGGTTTTTCATCTACGATTAGACATTGATCGATATGGCCTTAATTCATTCCTATCACATCCATAACCATATTCCTTCAAGGATTACTATTGTCATCTACAACTTCATGCACGTTACTAAAACTAGAAGTTGACCCAACCATCTTTTCTACCATGGTATCGTGAGGAATAAATGATTCTTTGTGTGCATACCAACACAAATATTTCTCTATAAACCCTTTTTATAGAAAATGCATCGTTACAATATCGAGATCGAGAAACTTTTTATTTTTACACCTCTTGCATGGACATTTAATACCCCCTCCACTAATATTTCTTGGATTAGATAATGTATAATTAATAAAACCTTGAATCCTATTACAATAATCCATCCTTTGTAACCCTTGGGGTGAATCTCTATACATCCATGAACGATCATCCATTGCTTATATCAAACCTATATAATAAAATAATGATGACAACATGTATTAATTACCTACGTTAACTAAATAAATTTACAAAAATATTGATTTAGCTCAAACTTATTCAATCTATCTTAATATTCTCTTCATATTTGGCCACCAGTAAAACTTTTTAAATCCAGGTACATCTTTGTACTCCCAGGGTGTGTTGTGAGTCTCGACTCATGAGCTTTCCATATTACTTTATTTTTCAATGCCTTGTCTTCTGGCATGTACATTCGCCTTCTAAATACTATCATTCCATCCTCCAAGATTTGAAATAAAGTTTCAATTCCTGACTTCACTTTGTCTCTCATCTTACCAACTTTGATATCTTTTGTTGATCTTCTAGCACTCTATCCCTGAGTACAGACTTCACTCTTAACTGAGCTAATAAGGAGTCCTTAGGTGTAATTTCTATTTTGGCATCAATCTTTCTCAACTTTTGTAATTCCCTTCCATCCTAATCATCCTTCTACGTATCCATTGCCTTGTTTTTACAATTAAAGGCATTTGCAACAACATTTGCCCTCCTCATATGATACTCTATTACACAATCATAATTATTGATAACTTCCATGCAACATCTTTGTCATATATTCAATTCCTTTTGTTTCATTAAATACCTTAAATTTTTATGATTAATAAAAATCCAAACTCGAGACCCATATAAATAGTGTCTTCATACCCTTAAAGAGAACACTACACAATAGCTAATTCTAAATCATGTACTGGATAATTAACCTCATGAGTTTTTAATTGTCATAAGGCATAAACAATCACCTTACCATGTTGCATCAATACATAACCCAAACCTTTTTTTGATGCGTTACTTTAGACCACCAATCCTACAATTCCTGAAGGAAGTGTCAACATCGGTGCTGTTGTAAGCCTTCTTTTCAACTCCTAGAAGCTCTCTTCACACTCTTTCTTCCATTCACACTTCATCTCCTTCTGAGTTAGTCAGGTCATTGTAATAGTTATAGTGGAGAATCTCTCAATAAACCTTCTGTAATATCCCGCTAACCCAAGGAAACTACGAATTTCAATATCATTCATAAAATATTTGAATGTGCCAAAATGAGCATAAGAAATATTTAAGATGGAAAAAATATTTGAATGCGCTAAAAATGGACATAAAGAATATTTGAGATTGAAAAATAGATGAATGAGCTATATATAGGCATAAGGCATTTTGTAAATGAAAAATACATGGATGAGCCATAAATAGGTGTAAAATATATTGAGATTGAGAAATATATGGATAAGCAGCATAAGAAATATTTAAAATGGAAAAAATATTTGAATGTGCTAAAAATGAATAAAGAATATTTGAGATTGAAAAATAGATGAATGAGCCATAAATATGCATAAAGCATTTTGTAAATGAAAAATATATGGATGAGCCATAAATAGGCATAAAGCATTTTGTAAATGAAAAATATATGGATGAGCCATAAATAGGTGTGAAATATATTGAGATTGAGAAATATATGGATGAGTCATAATTGGTATAATAGATATTAAGATTAAAAATTGATATTGATGAATCTATAATTAAACTAAAGTATGATCAATGGGTATGGTAAGGGGTAATGAACCCTAAATTGGTTTAGACTACGAACAAAGAGTACTTATGATGATTTTATAAATGTGGTTAAAGTAGAACACAAATAAAGATGATTGTGACGTTACCATAAATTCAATAATTCAAAACATAAGTGATGAATGTTATGAGATGGGTGAAGAACTAGATCTTTTTATCAAGGAGTTATTGTATGTATGATGATGATTATTCAATGAGTATAACAAAGAAAATGAGAGTTTGTCAATTGTTGAAGAGAATGTATTAAATCAAAAAGTTGACATAAAATTAATGTGTTTATAAATGTGTTAAAGATATTGTGCTTGCTCATATGGTTTGGTAAATAATAGTAACCATGATGGTACAAATGTTTTTTTTCCTTCTAATTTTCATGATTTTACATGTAATACAATTACTTTCCCTTGAAGATCTCAATCTCATTACAGAAAGTGTTGTTGTGATATTTATCCTTACACATTGGGTAGATCCTTATCATGTCTGTTAAAATTTTGATAAATAAATTTATATGTATGTAATTCAAGGAAGTGTTGTAACCTTATTATTTCGCATGTATAATCATGTAGCATCGCATTTATTGATGAATTTGATGAATGGCGAGTATAAGACTATTGTTATGATGTTGTGTATAAAAGAAAATTCTCTATTTTTCACGTATCTAACAATTAGAAAGATGAAAATTACATTTAAAAGTTCGGGTTGTTACACTTTATTCTTAATGAGCATAATATTATGTGAGAACTCACTTTTAACATAAGATCTCCCCCCTATACAAAAAGCTCTTTCGCCATCTATAGGAAAGAGGATGTGGTGGCTGTGATGTCAGGTGCAACAATCTACAACATAGTTTTATTATCTCTAGTGACTTGAAAATCAAGATCCGAGTTTTTGGACAGCAAAAAACTATTTTTCAACGAGTTTACACCTGAAATGACTTTCAAAAAAACATCATATAAGCTTTTAAAACCTCATTTGCAACCACAAAACAACCTTTAATATCTCTAAAAAATAAAAAAATAATCAAAAAAAATTTAAAGACTCTGATCTACTTTTTCTAACATTGTGAGAGAGAAAAATCATCTCCATCAAACTTTCTAAAAAATTTCAATTCATTGACACTATGACCATCATTTTTGGTAGTCGTATTGTCAAGAACCAACAACTTCTCATTCTTCTCTGAGCTTTCAAGGACTGAAATGTTAAAAAAAATTAAGATTTTAGATTGAAATGTGAAATGCTAAAATTCTAGGGACCAAAAAAAGGATAACTAAAAAGTATAGGGATTAAAATGAAATTTCTACACAATTATCAAACTGAGGTCTTTTTTGATAGATTTTGGTCTTTTTTCTTTTAATTTCTATTTTTAACTACTAATTTTTATTTTGTAAAATTGATATTTAAGTCATAACAAAAAAAAAATCCCTAAATACTTTGGATGAGAAAATAGAAATAAAAAAACATATCATCCTATAATATTATGATCATATAATTTAAAAGGATGAAATTGCAATTAAAAAAATAATTGAAATTAAAAAAAAAAATCTATGGAGCAAGGCACCCCACCTCACAAGAGAGTTAATTTCAATTAACTCTCATGAGTTTAGTTTTGAGTAAATCTATTTTCTACTTTTGGAATTTCAATTGTATCAATGCCTTTCATAAAGTTTCAATTACTTAGCAATATTTCATTTCAGGTTACCCAAACTAACATAAATTATTTAAAGTACTAAACTCTTGAAAGTTGATTGAATAAAATTATTTATAATTTGATAATCTATTTCAATTAAAAAATTCAAATTATACAATATACATCATTTAAATTAAAAATTTCAAATGACACAACATATTTATCTTTAAAATTGTAAGATTAAAAAATTAAAATTCATCCTTTTTTATATTTGTATATATATAAAAAAAGATATAAAATGACTACTATACTAATTTATTACATTCCATCTTAAGTATTCATTAATGATGACATAAAGTGGTTACAATTGTCAATTAAAAAAAGTTGCAGGTAAAATTGGACAATGATGTATTTTTAATGTCTACAATTGATCTATTGTTTACTTTTTTTTTATTTATTATTGACTTTTTAGCGTAATTACCCCTAGTTTTCTTAAGTTATCCTTATTAAAAAACTTTAATAATTTATTAAGTTTTCTATCTTAAAATCTTAACTCTCTTCACTTTAGTTATATATATATATTTTTTAAATACAGTAGTTGTCTTCTATGAATTTAATTTTCAGTATTGCTTTTAACTGCTCTAAAAAAATATACTTAAAAAAAGTTGGATATGATGTTTTGAGTATTAATTTGATATGTTTTTAGGAGAAAATTGCTTTTTAAATATTATCTAATACAAGTAAAAGATGCGAAAAATATTATGGAATTTTACTATTTATATAAACAATGAAGCTTCTTTTTATTTTTATTTTTAATTCAACCTCTTTTTTATTTTATTTTTTTCTTAATTTTTTTTTAATTTTATCATTATCCTTTTTTTTTATAATTATTCAAGTTAATTTTAGATAACTTGTATCCTCTCAGAATAATTTTTATATAATTTAATTTTAAACTTAACGCTAAACAAGATATCGATTGAGAAGTTTTTAAATGTGAATTTTATCTTTTTGGAAAAAAGAATTCTATCTTCAAACTTTTGTAATCAGTTGGGGTGGGTTGCCTTTTGGAGTGATAAATTCAATAATTGTGTCATATATATATATATATATATATTCTCTATTTTTACTTGAAAGAAAAAAGAAAAAAAATCGTGCGATTTCAACCTAAGCATTTGATCGGATTGTCTTAATTAATAATAAGTTCATTCCCTTCAAAAGCCTGTTATCTGGAGGCCAGCATTCTTCTCCCCTCACAATTGAACCAAAAGTTCGAGCCGTATTCAGTTGGAGCACACACTTCAACAAAATAATTACTGGAGTCTATTAGTGTCATTGTTACTCCTGCGGTAGTGATTATAGTTTAAAAAATATTATTTTATAAAATATATTTTTAATTAAAATTAATTTAAAAAAATATATATTTAGTTAAAACTAAAGTTAAATAAAAAGTAATTTAATGTGTTTGATTAAAAGAATGCTTTTCAAATTAAAGTTATAAAATAATTAAAAATATATATATATATATATTAATATTGATAGTTTTTAATTTAAATATTATAAATTTAACTACTCTTATTAAATCATGAAATAAATAATATTGATATTAAATATTTTTTATTGTTCCATTAAACTATGTGCAATTTCATCACGTACGAAATCTATCCAACAAGAACTATATTTATCATGGTTTCTTAAGAGCACAACAACAACAGTTAAAATATCATCAAGAATAAAATTGGAATTGCAATCAAATTTTGCAAATGCTACATCATTAAGCGATCTCCGTCTAATTTATGTAGTGTCATTGAATAATGTTTAACACTAGTTTTTTTAAAAAAACACAATTAAAAATAATTTTATTTTATTTTATTTTATTTTACTAGATCGGATCCAATTCAATATATTTTTAGCTTTCAACCAGATTCAGTCCGGCCAACACGTGAACAATGAATCCATACTTTATTGTTCAGTTGAGGCATGCTTTACTGTTCACGTAAACAGTGAAGCATAACTACAATGTTAAGTGATTTCTCCGCAGGCAAGAAGCAGCAAAAAAACAGCTTTTGATAAACCTACGACACAACCTTAATAAATAGTGGGTCCTACCAAACAAGAAAAACTGTGGCGTTTGCTTAACCAAACAAGAGAAACTATGGCTGGGTTCACTGGCAGCTACAATAACAAACGACCACTAAATCCAATGAAGAAATTGTGATGCTCCCTTTCATGGCTCATGGCCATCTTATACCTTTTCTTGCACTTGCAAGACAAATCCATCAAGCAACTGGTTTCACAATATCCTCCTCCTTGGAGCCAAACATCCAATAGCTTATCCCCACCTTCAACTCATCATCCAAAGAGCCAAACAACG
>Ga0325414_1002119_pt1 | contig 19827 bp, 12 predicted proteins | sample PopdelMetagenome_8_FD_206183 | JGI IMG/M metagenome (GOLD analysis project Ga0325414, IMG submission 206183) | Populus deltoides microbial communities from Bellville, Georgia, United States - Leaf-PdKOR-R3 | ecosystem: Host-associated > Plants > Phyllosphere > Phylloplane/Leaf | place: USA... | reverse complement strand
TTTGGCAAACGCCATGTGTTCCTGAATCTCAGAAACACCCCTTTCAACTCGTTGTGATTGAATGATAGTTACAATAAAAGTTGCATAAATGGGTTAAACAAGAAGAGAGATGCACGTTTGCCCTCTTCTTTTTTTTTTACTGTTTCCATGAACAACGCATCAAATTGCTGTACAGGCAATTTATGAAGCTGGCAATAGCATTTTCAAAACAAAAACTCTCTGGGGGCTTGCTTGTTGTATCAATGTTCCCATGTCCTATTAAAGATCACATAATAGATTATCACCAATCATATTCACTGCGTTCTCAAATATTATACATGTAGTGAAAATAATAAAATAAAATTATTCAGGAGTTTTTAGGATCTTCTTAAACAGATCTAGAGTTGTTTAGGAATTTATTACTTGAAGATCTTATCTTCTTCGGTTTTGAATAATTTAATAATTTTTTAAAGAATGAGATAATATTTACCCACTTACAATAAACCCAAAGTATGTTAACTAAGCTCAAACATGAAAAAAAAAATAATAAAAATAACAAATTTGACACGTAAACTAAAGTTATTGTATTTAATTAAACAAAATAACCTAAGATATTTTTTCTAATGTAAATAATGTCATGAATGTTTTTCTAGTTTAAATGATGTCATGAATGAAATTCACATCTTAGAAACACTAGGATATTTATTGCCACCTTTAGATATCCAAAAAGCTAGGAAATTGATTGTTGAAGTTAGTCTGCCTTTTAATTTTCTTATTTGTCTAGGATAATTAATTGTAGTTTTAAATAATCCTCTCCAAACATAAAAACCTTTGTTGCCTTCCTTTAGCTTTCCTTTAACCTTCCTTGTAGGATTAAGAAACTCTTCAAAATAAGCTAATCAATATGTCTTTAAATACCATTAGCTCTTTTTTCTTTGTATAGCTTGATGAATAAGGAATCCTTGTAAGAAAAGGATTTTGGAACATTAATGAATCCTTGCCACACTTGGAGATTATGTTGCAACCCATTAAAGATCCTTGTGGAACTAAGAAATTCTCAAAACAAGATGTTACATCATTGTAAGGAAAGGATCCTTGTCAAATAGAAAGTCCACAAGTCAAAATGAAGTAAATAACAAAATCCGCACATCTTGTTCTGGCATATATCACAAGGCTTTCCCAAACTCCGATTAACCTGAAAGTTTACCTCGACATAGAAATTTTTTTAGGCAACTCTGGGTTAATTTTCAGTCTGATCCAATGATTTGATTGAGAATTATAATTGTTATTGTCCCCTCATTGGTCCTATTCAAGTTCCCATCTCTTGTCGGAGGATCATTCCTGTGGACAGGTGGCTCCTTATTTATAAATTAGGATTGTTCCTCTAGCGTGTGGGATGTTGTGTCATTCAAAGGATGGTTTATCGGATCCATCCCTCTATTACCAGCACCTTCTTGCCCTAGCCTAACCAATGACTCAATCCTAGTTCCTTTTCTCGTTTGCACCATCCTAACAACATATACAAATTTTTAGTAACTTATAATTCATCCATTCTCATCAATACTTTTCTCAACATAATAAAGTTTTTTTCCTGGACAAATAGTGTTTTGATATCAAATTGTAACACTTATATCCAATTTTTTTCATTGATTCTCAAGTTCAATGCTTATCATATGCATAATTGTTTTTTGTACCCTACTAAAATTTTAGCAACATTTCTCTTTAGAAGGTTGATACCAAGTTATCGACTACACAAGTTTAGTGTCGTTTAGACCAATTCATACTCAATTTGTTAATACGCGTTAAATTTCTATCTACAATAATTCATAGCATAACATTTCATATTTTTTTCATTATTGTCAACATGATGTATAACAACATCTATAATACAAAATAAACATGGTAATTTACAACATAAAAATTTAAGTACATGCCATAAAATAACATTATTTGGATTTTTAAACACAACATATAAATAGATTTTTAAAGTGCAATGTCTATATGATCATTCAAATATGTGTTAGAGAAAAAATTACTTACAAAATATTACTAGCATCCTAACACAAAACATAGCACATATCTAAAGGGTTCCTATAGTTAGATAGAGTAAGCTCCTAATTAAGTTGGTCTTATGACATGAGATGGACCTGTATGGTACAAACACACACACACACAGACACACACACAAAGTTAATACATTTAAATCTAATTAAATGAACTCCTTAATCTTATGCAAATTAAAGTATCGAAATTTTATATTATTTTACGACTTAACACATAAGTCCATATTAATTTCGAAACCAGCACAACACATAGGTTTCTTTCCATTAGAAATCAACGTTTCCATGAATTCCATCCATTCACATCGATTACCATCCTTGAGAAAAACATCATGTCATTAGGTTCCATACTCTTGGAACCAAACATATTGGTTTTCTTTATCAGGAAACAACATCTCATTAGGTTACATGGATTTCAAAACCAAACACATGGATTTCCTTTCTTAGAAAACAATATCTTAATGAGTTACATGCACTTGGGACCAACAACATTGGTTTCCTCTTTTAGGAAGAAATGTCTTATTGGGTTCCATACATTTGAAACCCACCACATTCGTTTTGTCTCATAGGAAATAACATCTCAGGTTTCATACACTTGGAACTAACCAAATTGGTTTTCTCTTTTAGAAAACAACATCTCATTAGGTTCCATACACTTGGAATCAACCACATTGGTTTCCTCTCTTAGGAAACAACAACTCATTGGGTCCTACACACTTGGAACCAACCATAACGTATTGAGTTAATCACAACACATAAGCCAATATCTTTTTTATCAATTTAGATAAAATTATTTAATCAAGACCAACATCATAGTTATCAATTTAACAATTATCCATTAATTCAAATTAAAGATAATCAACAACAAGAAAATAAGAAAGCAGGGAAACGAGGCCTACCTATCTCTCTTACGACGTGACCTCCTCCAATCGATAATCATGGACCTGGTGTCCCTCCTGTTTCAAAAGGAGGATTCAAGTCAATACATCATTTAGTCCCACATGACTTGACTTATTCATGCTTGTATAAAATAGAGAAACATTTACATCATCCATTCATTTGTACAATTTGTAACCATTCACAATATTTCCCTCCATGTTTTTCCTATTTAGCTGAAACCAACACACACTCATCTTTCTAGTTACTCTTTTAAAAATGTCTTGTGTATTCATGTTAACATGACATTCACTAAACTTTTTTATTTTCTATGTCACTATCCTTTTCTTCATGCTCATCATTAACTAAATGAACATGTCTATCATTTACGTTCACTTTTCCCTAATTATATGGATGCATCACGTAAGGCTTTCTTGACCACCATCTTCCTAATTAGCCGATTTATAGTCCATGTCTCCTAAGCATTCATTCCATCTTATTTTTAACCAATTACACATAAAAATCACATTTTCATATTATTTTCAACTTTCTCTCTAAGCATTATCCTATTGATTTTTGTACAATTTAAGCTTATGCTTTTCAAATGATGGTTATCTATGACTAAGCTTATTTGCATGAATAAGAGTCCAAGTTACACATATGCATTTACATTAATCCATTATAAAGAGAAATCTCATTATTCTCTTTCATCATGGCCGAAACCAACACCTTTATTTCATCAAGTCTAGATCATCCTCAAGATGTTTCTAGTTCCTAATACACTAACATTTCTTTGAAATAGTTATTGAGATGTATATTCCATAACTTTATGAAATTCCAATAACTTTGTAAATTATAATCACACAAGTTTGATTCTAAGCATCATCTTTCAAAATAATACATTTTATAGCTAGGAAGCAAAATATAAATTACATAATTGAACAATCTCCCTTAAAACTCCATTTGGCCAAAACATTTTAGCCTCCTAAACACCCATCTTTTCTTCATCCTTTCTTTAAAATCTACTTATACTTATAAGTCATTCTAATCCCAATATACTTATTATTAAGTTCACTCATAGATAACAAACAAGTTGTATAATTTTGTTCTTTATTAATTTCTAATAATCACCTTATGCCTTGTTAAATTGATTATAATTTTATTCTTGATTTTACGTAAGTACAAGTGTATCCATTACATTAGAAGTATGTAATGATTTTGAAACGAGATTTTAAATTGATTAGTTTCATGGCTTGGAAACTAATGGCACCAGCAAAACTAATCTTTAGTAGTTGTTTCCGGTTATCTAACATGAATATCATTAGTTAAAGCTAACTTCGTCATTCATTCTTGGTTATGCAACATGGATACCATTAGTCGAAGCTAATCTCAACATTTTTTACAATTCATGAATAAATTAAACAACTGAATTTGAATAGTAATATTATACAAGAGTACTTTGAAAATTTAATGAAATTAGATGAAGGTGGAAATCACCTACCTATTCCTCTCATAGTATGTCCTCACCCGGTCGAAGATCCAATTCCGGTTGTACCTCCTGATACATAACAAGATCATTACTCAATATTTTTTTTTTATCTCTAAGTATTATCAAAGATTATTTCCACACACATATATGTACACACACCCATTCATACAAATGTCTCTTGTATTTGCATGGCAATAATGTTATAATTAGACACTCATTCCAACTTTATTGAATGTCATCAACGAAAATTAAGTCATTACGACACTGAAAATCATCAACGAAAACTAAATCACTTTGATTGAAAATCATAACAAAAACTGAGTTATCATGGCACTAAAAATCATCAACGAAAACTAAGTCACTTGGACACTGAAAATCATTAACGAAAACTGAGTCACTTTGACACTGAAAATTGTCAATGAAAACTAAGTTACTACGACATCGAAAATCATCTACAAGAACTAAGTCACTTTGATGTTTCTTTTCCCCAAGTTTATGCATAAAAGCCAATATCAAGTTCTTCCTCCTAAAGGATCATACCATAACCTGCTTATCGACATCGACTATAACACAATTCATCTCCAAGGTTATATGAAGTAAGATTAACATGTAATGTTTTCAATCTATTACAACTTTACTCAATCATCAAACATTGTTAAGAAGGTTATATTAGTTGTTATTGTATTTGCCACAACTTAATTTTTGATTTTTTAAAATAAATACAAAAAATAAAAAATAATTTGAGAATGAGGTCAAGACAATACGAGTTGAAAGTTTAAGGACTAATAAGGATGAAATTATAAATTTGGGAGTCAATTTGGTCAAAAATTAAAAGAATTGATAAGTTTATGGACTTAATTAAACTTTGATTTATTTAATTAATGCAATCAAGGGCTTAATTAAAGAAATACCAAAGTTTAGAGCTAATTAAGAACCAAATTGATTAAATTGGAAACCAATGATTGTTTTGAAAATGACGCTGAAATCTAGGGGTTCAATTGCAATTGATCCAGAGGTAAAATTAAAAAAAAAGATTTCCATAAGGACCCAATTAATAAATGTCAGAAGTTCAAGGGGCAAATTGAAAATATCCATTTCAAGTGAAAACGATGTCGTTTCAAAAAACTATTCATCACCTTCTTCATTCATGAACCATGTCTTCTAGCTGCCCCACGATGAATTACCCCTGTAATAACAATGGTCGGTCACCTCATTATCTGGAGGTGACCGCGTGGCATTCTCTGGCTTTATAAAAGCTAGAGAAACGCCACGAACTATGAGAGGAGTGAGAAAAAGACAGAGGACAGAAGAAGGGGAAGAAGACACAGACAAGGAGGGAGAAAAACACAGGGGCAAACATATAGAAATAAAGTAGGAAATATAGAACACAGACACAAACGAACAAGAAGGAACTAACACGAGAATAGGAGACCAGAAACAAGAGGACAGAGAGAATGAAAAAAAAAACTAAGGGATGAACGAGAGGAGAAAACACAGAGAAGATACAGAGAAGGGAGAGAACAAATAAAATAGTAGAGAGAGAAGGGGACGAAGAGGAAAACAAAGAAAATAAAAAGAACATAAAAGAAGACGATATAGTAGAAGAAAATATGGGAATTCCAGAATCTCAGCAAGGAGCCCGCAACGTCTTCATCCAGAACGTCCCCTAGGTATGTCTTCTTTCTTTCCCTGCTCTTAATTCAATTCACTTGACACTGTTACCTTGAATTTTAATTAACCATCTCCTATAGCAAACGTGTGTGAACATTTCACGCATGCCTGCTGACCATGGCCAACCAGGTCACTAGTTTGGGCCTGTGATCAAGCTGGACAATTGGGTTTAGCCCAGCTCGTACAAGCTAAGCTTGACCTAGTCCCCCTTCCAAAATAAAAAATAGAAAACAATGAAGGCTGGGCCGAGCCTTGGCCTCAGGCCCAACTGACTTAATTTATATTGGGCCAATGATGTGTTTGGCAAAACACACCCTATGACTTGCCCATTTTATTTCACTCCCTTTTATTTTGATATATAGCCAAACATGCTCCTTTTGGATATTAGAAAATTCCATAAAATTTTGTGTACCCTTTTGAATTTATTTGTGGGTCCCTTGTTTTTTTATGATTTCACTATATATTTGATTTGTGAATTTTTATTATGAAATGCGAATCTGGTATGCAATACATACCTATCTTTTAATTTTTTTTATAAAAAATATATATGCTTTGCATTCAATTCATTTTACTAGTTTATTCACTAACATCAGAGTAATGAATACCATTTTTTGTGCTACATAATATTTATCAACGCTAGAGTTGAAAGTATTCGTAGTCGAATATTCACTGGCGTTAGAGTCAGGATTATTATAAGCAGACTATCGGTAGCATAATACAATAAACCTTTAGCAATTTAAAACAAAACCAGTAATACAACTTACCTCATGTAGGACGTTTAAAGGGTGATAATATCTTTCCTTTTACGTAATCAGTCTCGTACCATAAAATCTTTGTTGACTAGTTAGGATTTTTAGTGACCATAATACTAAGTGACGATTCTTTAAATAAGACATTTCCCCCAAGAACAAGATGCTAGAAAATTATTCTTTTTCACAAATTTATTTTTTAGAGGCCGCCGCGATGTCAGGTGTGATAGAATGACGACTTCACTAGCAACTTTTAGGACTGAGCTTCACTTTATATCTTATTATTACTATTTTGTTTATTGTGTTTATTGGTTTATTTTATTGCCTTTACTGCTTTAGCATGCATTATTGTTTATATTGTCATGCATCCCTTTAAGAGCACACACCTTAAAATCTAGGATAAGTAAGGAAGTAACGGTACCCCCAACGACCCTAGACAAGACTCGTCAAACCATTCAACTCTCACTTGATTGTTTACTTAGAAGTGGTTGATATGCCAATATGATATTACTCAAGGCTCTATCTTCGCGTTTCTTGTAAGCCTCATATCAACATTTCAAGGACAATCACTAGGCATGCGAAAGACCCTTTGAGACTAGATAATGACTTACCCTTTAATGCACTTAAAGAACTAGAACCTACTTACTAGGTTATACCTTGTGTAATCTCATTATGACAAGCCCAACATGTGGCATCTTGAATTTCAAGATCATTGGGTGACAAATGGTCGTCATATAGGATACAAGAGTCTGAGTTGTTACAGTTGACAAAAGAAAACTAACTTGAATTGAAAGCCGAAAGGTTATCAAAAACTCAAACTTAAGGCATGATTGAGCAAGGATCCCCTCGTTGGCATGATGATGACATCAAGTTCCTAAAATCTATGAATAACGACCATTGTCACCCTATGAAGGGCGAGTCCACATTGAATCTGCATTTTTTTTGTTGATAACATCATCATTTGTGCATGATTGCATAATTTTCATTTAGCAGGTTGAAATATAAGTTCTCTATTGAAACAAAACTATAACATTCAACTGTGGAAAAGACAAATGAAAAACGAAGAAAGAGCTCAAATGGAAACCCAACACCAAAAAGAGTTGAAAAGTCTTAAATAAGAAGTCGCAAGGCTTACTAGTCTACTCGAATAGGCTTTAGGATCTAAATTCAAAGAAGTAACACTTACAGCTTAGCCTCCACAGATGCCTAAAACTTCTTTCAATCCACAGAATCTGGAGGCAAATGATGTGTCGTTTGAATTTCAACAAGCTACGTATTTCCAATTTGCTCAACCAGCATATCCCATAAAATACCATATACCATTGACTTTACAATAAAAGGATCTCAAAAGGATAAGATGGTAAGAGAAGATGGCCAAGAAAAATTGGTTGGCCTAGAGCAAAGAATGAGGGTAGTTGAGGGAACTCACCTCTATAATCTTATAAAGGTTATTGAGATATGTTTGGTGTCCAACGTGGTAATTCTCAAAAAGTTTAGAGTGCTAAAATTTGTCAAATATACTGGAACTCAATGCCCTGTAACTCATCTCAAAGCATATTGCAACAAAATAGCTGAGGTGGTTAATGATGAGAAACTGTTGATTCACTTCTTCCAAGACAGCTTGAGTGACTCTACCCTCACTTGGTTTATATAATTGGATAATACAAAGGTGAAAAAGTGGAAGGATTTAGTTTATGTCTTCATTAGGCAATATAAGTTCAATATAGACGTGGGCCTTGATAGATCAAGCTTGCAAGCTATGAAGAAGGACAACAAGGAGTCCATAAGGGAATACACCCAAAGATGGCGTGAGGCAGTTGCATAGGTTAATCCTCTTTTATTGGAAAAGGAGATGATCAGTTTATTTTTCAACACCTTTAAGGTCCTGTGCTTTGAATATTTGGTTAGAAGTTATGCACAACACTTCACTGACTTAGTTGTTATAACTGAAAGGATCGAACAAGCCATTGGGTTAGGCAAGATTGCTGACCCAACTGAAAAGAATAGTTTCACTAGAAAAAAGAAGGAAACTGAAGTTCATAATACTGAAGGTGGTTACAAAAGCAAGAGAAATAACTACTAAAAAACACCTACCCCTCATGTAACTAATTTCTCCACATCGGTCCCTAGAAATTAGTTGTCTTGAAGATGAAGCTACAATGTTATTAGGCCAAGAATGGTCTACATATTATTCTAACTAAATTTTGGAAAGAGGCCCTAGGAGAGGAACGATTTAGAGATTCCAGAAAATCCCGATCAATTGGTAGCTAAGTGTTTAGCCTTTTTATGTATTACCTTGTTAGAAATTATAGCTTAAGACGTTGGCATAAGGTCTTTGTTATTGAACCTATCTTCTAAAGTTTTAATGAAATAATGCGTTTGTCCTTCAATTGTCTTTTTCGTTGATTTACAACCAAGCATTATTCACAAATACACATTTACAACCTTGCATAATCTCATAGACTAAGTCTATTTTTTTTACCTAAATCTTTTCTCCTAGTGGAATTGTTGAAAATTGAACTTGCTTTCTAATTTTAAAAATGATTTGATGTTTATTTGAAACAATATTTTGACATTATATTTGTAGAATGACAAATGAATCAAGTAACTCCTTCATTGAGATGACTAAATTCTAAATTAAAGTATATGAATAGAAAAAAAATGAATAGCCACCCTCACACCATGACTTTTGAGCCAGGTGTTTTAAATGTATGCATAATGGTATGTAGTGGTTCTGTTGTTCATAAACTCATGAAATGCATTTTTTTACAAAGTCCAAACCATCACACTGGACGAGATCAAAGTTTATTGATCTTAACTGTTTATGCTTGAAATGAGGAAAGATCATCTTTGTTATCCCTTTCACATTCTAAAAATGAACGTATCCCTTGTGGTCCCTTTTTGAGTCAAAATAAATTTTCTTTCATGAAAAATCCTGACTAGGATTGCACCCTACATTGGGGGCAAGTGAAAATTTCAATAATAAAAAAAGATGAGAAAGCCAAAAGGGCAAAAGAGCCCAAGAAACTCAAATACTAGGGGGCATGCCCAAATCATAACAAAAAGTGATGGCCAAAACAAAATGAGTATGCTCGAGTCAAAACAGTGAAAAAGGGGCAAATCAAAGAAAAGCGGTAAAAGAAAAAGAATGGAAGACACAAAGATTCGAACTACTGATAATGATCCTTGGTCTTTGAAACCTTGAAACACTCTTTGAGCCTTATGAATCTTTTTTTTTTCAAAGCAAAGAACCACAGCCTACGTTACGTGCCTATAGAAGTCTTTTCTAATCAAGCAAACAAGCAAGTTGGAACAATAAACAGTGCTCTCAAAATGCAAAAAGTACTTTTTCATAAGAGTCATGACATCAAGAACAAGCTTCTAATTATTATTCATGTTTATGAAATGAGTGTTCAAAGAGAGATAAATTTTTCTCAAACAAAACCTTGAGTTTTTACTTGAGCCATTTGTTTTGAAACCCACAAAAATGGAAGGTCACTTCATCATGTACCTTCACCAATTGCAATTAAGCAAACAAGCAAGTTGGAACAATAAACGATGCTCTCAAAATGCAAAAAGTACTTTTTCATAAGAGTCATGACATCAAAACAAGCTTCCAATTGTTATTCATGTTTATGAAATGAGTGTTCAAAGAGAGATAAATTTTTCTCAAACAAAACCTTGAGTTTTTACTTGAGCCATTTGTTTTGAAACCCACAAAAGTGAAAGGTCACTTTATCATGTACCTTCACCAATTGCAATCTTGTCAACATAAGAGCAAATCATCTTATTTTCAAGAAACATTACCAAAGAGTTGCAAGATTTCAAAAGAAAATTGTTTTGAACTCACATTAAAAAAAAATTATTTTAAAAATGCAAGATCAAGATTCATTCTAGACAAAGATTCCTTCACCAAAACCAAAAAAGAAGAAAAGAGAGAAGGGTTACTCAAAAACATTATTTGTCTGAGTCACTAATAGAGCACACTTAGGAGCAAGACCCATACAAGGGGGCAATATTGTGCTTAGAAGGGGATTTGATCTCTTCAGGTAACAGAAAAGGAGGAAAGGAACATTTCATACAATAAGACAAAGGGGCATTTTTGTTTACGAAGGCAGATTAATCCTTTTAACAAGTAACACCAAATGTTTTTAGTAGTGAGGCAAGGAATTAATGAATGATTTTCTCAAATTGGTCAATAAGACATAGAGTTTCTAGCGAGTAAATGGGTCATGATAAGCACCATAAAGACTGATCTGGGTAAAATTACAAATATTCTGGAAAAGACATACATGGGTCAACTTGAGTGGACTAGAAGCCGAGTGAGAAATGACTCAAAATAAAAAATGGCAAAACCTTATCAATCAATCAACAATGAGATTGAGAAAAAATGGGATCCCATATTTCAAATTAGATAAAGATGCGTGCATGTCATCTAACTCCTAAACATTGAACAATATGTTTTGCAAAAATTCATGAGAGAAATCTCCAATATCCGTCAAAAGGAAGGCCACCTTGAAATGGCTAAAAATTGAAAATACTCTTGAAAGTTTTTCACTCTTAAGAAATTTTAACATGAGCAGACCGCCCATAAGAACTAGATTACTTGAAAAATCTTCGTATTTTTCAATTAGGAAAGTCACCCATCACAATGAAAGCTTTGAGTTTTCACCTAGGCAGGTTACCTATGAGAATTAGACCAACCTGGAAAAAAATTATCATATCTTTCATCATTGGGTAGGTCACTCATTACAATGAAATCAATGAAAGGAAAAAAAAACCAAAACTTCGAGTTTTTCAAATAGACAGGTTGCCTAAAATAATTAGACCACTTTAATTTTTTTTATGTATTTTTCACCAAACGGGTAGGTCGCTTAGAACAATTAGATCATTGTTGAAAAATCTCTGTATTTTTCAACAACGGGCAGGCCACCTAGAACATTAGACCACTTCTGAAAAATCTATGTATTTTTCACCCACGGGCAGGTCGCCTAGAACAATTAGACCACTTTCAACAAATATTTGTATTTTTCACCAATGGGCAGGTCGTCTGGAATAATTAGACCATTTCCAAAAACTTTGTTTGATTTTTTATTGACAAGATAGGTCGCCTTTCAAATGACTAATTTCTTGATTTCAAAATCACTCGGCGAAGGACATTTGTTAATCTACTACTTTCAAAGTTTTCAAGATTCTTGAAAAAAGCAAAAGTTTTTTTCCATGTCTACTTTTCTTTATAAATTTACTATGCAAAGCCAAAAGAAAACAAAATTTTCCAATGTCTTTGCATCGTGAATATTATAAAGAGGGGGTAACTTTCATAACCCAAATTTTTATTTTTTAAAAAATAAATAAATTAAAAATAAAAATATAATTTAAGAATGAGAACAAGACAATATGAGATGAAAGTTGAAGGACTAATAAGAATGGAATTATAAATTTAGGAGTCATTTTGGTCAAAGATTGAAAGAATTGATAGGTTTATAGACTTAATTAAATTTTGATTTATTTAATTAATGCAATCAAGAGCTTAATTGAATAAAAACCAAAGTTTAGAGCCAATTAAGGACTGAATTGATTAAATTGGAAACCAAGGACTGTTTTGTAAATGTTGCGAAATCCATGGGTTCAATTGCAGTTGATCCAGGGGTAAAATTAGAAAAAAAAAGATCTCTATAAGGACCTAATTGCTAAATGTCAGAAGTTCAAGGGGCAAATTGGAAATATCCCTTTAAGGTGACATTGTTTCAAAGAAAAATCTTCTTCACCTTCTTCATTCATGAACCATGTCTTCTAGCTGCCCCACAATGCATTACTCCTGCAATAACAATGGTCGGTCGCCTCATTATCTGGAGGCGACCGCGTGGCATTCTCTAGCTTTATAAAAGCCAGAGAAACGCCACGAACAATGAGGGGGAGTGAGAAAAAGACAGAGGACGGATGAAGGAGAAGAAGACACAAATAAGGTGGGAGAAAAACACGGGTGAACGAACAAAAAAAACTAGAAAATAAAGAACACAGACACGAACAAACAAGAAGGAACAAACACGAGAACAGGAGACCAGAGGACAGAGAGAACGAAAAAAAACTAAGGGATGAACGAGAGGAGAAAACACAGAGAAGATACATAGAAGATAGAGAACAAGAAAAAAATAGCAGAGAGAGAAGGGGACGAAGAGGAAAACACATAAAATAAAAAGAATGGAAAAGAAGATGACAAAGCAGAAAAAGACAGGTGGGAATTCCAGAATCCTAGCAAGGAGCCCGTAGCGTTTCATCCAGAACATCCCCTAGGTAAGTCTTCTTTCTTCCCCCGCTATCAATTCAATTCACTTGACGCTGTTACCTTGAATTTTAATTAACCATCTCCTATAGCAAGCATGTGTGAACATTTCACACACGTCTGCTGACCATGGCCAGTCGAGTCATTGGCTTGAGCTGTTGGGTCTAGCCTAGCTTGTACGGGCTGAGCTGGACCCAACAAAAAAAAAAAAACAGAAAATAGTGAATCTTGGGCCGAGTCTGTGTCTTAGGCCCAGCCTACCCAATTTGTATTGCACTAAGGGTGTGTTTACCCCTTTTATTTCATTTAGAAAATAGTGAAAGCTAGGCTGAGTCTGGGCCTCAAGCCCAACCAGCCTAATTTGTATTGCGCTAAGGGTGTGTTTGGCAAAACACACCCTTATGTCTTACCCTTTTTATTTCATTCTCTTTTGTTTTGTTATCTAGCCAAACAGACCCCTTTTGGTTATAAGAAAATTCCAAAAAAATTGTGAATCCTTTTGAATTTATTTGTGGGCCTCTCGTGTTTTTTTCCTAATGATTTCACTATATATTTAATTTGTGAATTTTTACTGTGAAATGTAAATCTGGTATGCGATACATACGTGTCTTTTTTCATAAAAAATATATAAAAATATATGTATGATTTTCTTTTAATTCATTTTACTGGTTTATTCACTAACGTCAGAGTCAGGATTACCATTTTTTGTGTTACGTAATATTTGCCAAAGCCAGAGTTAGATGTATTTGTAACTAAATATTCATTGGCACCAGAGTCAGGAATATTACAAGTAGACCATTGGTAATACAACAAACCTTTAGCAATTTAAGATAAAAGAAGTAACGCAGCCTAACTCAGGTAAGACGTTTAAGGGGTGCTTAACCAGTTCTGTACCATAAAATTTCTGTTGACCAATTAGGATTCTTAGTGACCATAATACTTGGTGGCAACTCCTTAAATAAGACTCCCCCCCAAGAACAAGATGCTAGATATATTTTTTTTTTCCGCAAATTTAATTTTTAAAGGTTGTTGCGATGTCGTGTACGACAATATTCATGACGGTTTTTCTTTCTTATTTTCTTCCAAAATGGTCGAAACCTATGTCTTTTCTCTACCAAGTATACTTGTGTTTTTACCATATCATATCATCTATTTTCTCATCTTTTATAACATGGTATAATGTGTTCTATGCATTTTAATTTATGAAGTTCTACGAAACATGTTTAAGAAATATATTCATTTCCATAATCTTTTCTAGTTCATCACAATGTTGTCAAGTAGTATTCAACTAAGTTTAAGTATGATTTTCCTTCCTAAGCTTTCATGGTGGCCGAAATATAGAACATTCATACCAAGTGTTCATTTCATCATTCCTAATCATATCATTCCAAATCATAAAACACAAGCTAGTAACTAATCTCACATTTATACATGAACTCAATTTCTACTATCTTATTTGTTTCTCTAAGGATGTTCATCATATAAGGGAACTTCCTTCATTTTTTTTCCTCTTGGTCGAACCATAATGTCTTCATTCCTTCAAGTTTACTCATGTAAATTATCACTTCTATTACAAACATCTTTATGTTATCATGCAATAATCATACATCAATCCTCTAAGTTCATAATCAAGTAAGCTCTACAACTCATGATGCAAAACAAGGATATTAACATTTCTAAAATTTTGTTTTAGCTTAAGCATTTTATCCTAAGTGCTTGTCAAGGTCACAACTAACATATTGTATCATCTCATTCTCATTATATCCTCTTTTCACCTTTTCAATAGGTTAGCCTTAGCTAGGGTTTTCTGTTTAATATATATCAATTTCTTTTGTTATAGAATTTGAAATTATACTCTTATCATCCCAATCTTTTGTTATAGAATTTGAAATTATACTCTTATCATCCCAATCTTTTAACCTCTCCATTTAGCTTTTCATAATCAAGAGATGCAAGAACCCTATGTCACCTTATTTAGGGTTTACTTCTCATTTTACCTCATAGTCTCAAAACAACAAATACAAGAGTAAGGATCACCTTTACCACATGAATTTAAATAGAATTTAGGGGAGTGCTTTGGTGGTTTTCTTCTTCTTCCTTTTAGTTTTTCTTTTCTTCTTCACTGATGTTCCAGCCACCCTCCTATCTTCCTCATCCCTTCAATGTTTTCATTTTTCTTTCACTCTTCAACTCTTCTCGCACTTAAGTATTCAAGGAAGGTGACATGCAAGAGGTGTTTTGGTGGAAATTATGCAAGAGAGGGGGTTGTTAGGGTTATTTTGTAGGACCATGGGAAGAGGAAAATCACCTTTTTATTCTCTCAATGTATTTATACTCTCTCTTAATGAGGGTAGGTCATGTTCGGATGTTGTATATTCTTATCCTAATATCTTTTAGGTTATTCATTGACTAGTCCCCTCATGTTTTCTCCTGGGTATTTTAATGGTTCAATTCTTTTTTCTTTTTTTGACAGGGATTTATAATTTGCTAAACTGAAACATGCAAAAGAGCTTTATACTTCGTTACATTATTGGAGGATGGAAATTCCAAACAAATTGAATGTTCCAAAATTTATGCCCAATGACTATTTAACATAAGCCATGCTCCGCTACCGTTAGTGTTTGATTCTTCATCAATATACAACATCCAAGGGTCAGTAGGGAATTGGTTCTTCGCTAATTCAATTTCAATCTTTAATAGAGATTGCTTGGTGAAGGAGCATTTTACAATGATATTAGCTAAGATTGGCCTTTGATAGTTGTTCTAAGCTGATATTGGAGTCCATACTCTCCCATCTCAATAACCCATTTAACTAGATAACCTGAGAGGCTAGGTTTATAGAGGATTTGCCTCAAAGGTAGATCAGTTAATACAATAACTTGATATGCTTGGAAATATGGTTTCAATTTCCTATCAACATAAAACAATGCAAGGGTCACCTATTCAATCCTTATTCATCTTGTCTCTGCATCATAGAGAACCTTGCTTATATAATATACTAGTTTCTATATTCCCTCATCTTCTCATATCAATACTGCACTAACTACCTAGTTGGTAGGCCCCAAGTAGAAAAAAAGTTTTTCTTTTTTTTTCTAAGCTGAGAAAAGATTTTTAGAGAAGATAAATGGAGCTTGAGTGTTTTAAAGTCTTGTTAGTACTTTAAAGTCCATTCAAAATTAGAGATATTCTTTAAAGAACGCTATCTAAGGTGAGAAATGAATATGTTGAGAGCTACAATTCTTCCTGTTAGCCTTTGGACCTCTTTTACTGATAAAAAAAGAGTCATATTCATGATAGCTTGGTTTTTCTCTGGATTAGGCTCAATGCCCTTACTACTTATAAGGAAACCCATAAATTCCCCTCCTTTTATGTTGAATGCACATTTGCTAGGATTTAAATTCCATCTAGTGTTGTTATAGAATATAGAAGACCTTTTGCAGATCTTGGAGATGTTACTCAAAAATCATACTCTTGACCAATATATCATCAATATAGGCTTCCATGTTCCTGTTTATTTTGATTCTTGAAGACTTTGTTCACCATCTTTTGATATGTAGCTCCAACATTCTTTAAAATAAATGGCATGGTTCTGTAGCAAAATATTCCTTGGTCAGTGATGAAAACAGTTTTCTCTTCATCATCAGGATGCATTGGGGTTTGATGATATCCAGAATTTGCATCCAATGGACTTAAGTATTCAAAAACAGCAATAAAGTCAACCAGACGATCTATCTTTGGCAAAGGAAAGTTATATTTAGGGCATGTTTTATTGAGGTTAGCAAAGTCCACACACATTTACCATTTTCCATTGGATTTTTTTCACCAAAACAACATTAGTAAGCCATTCAGGGCACATCACCTCCCAAATGAATCTTGCCTCTAACAACTTGTCATCTCCTCTAAGATAGCTTTCTGTTATTGCCCTCTAGAATTTCTTTTTGTTTACCTAACTGGGAAGAAGGAAGAACTAATGTTCAATCGATGAGAGGTCATTGTAGGGTTGATGCTTGACATGTCTGATGGCTTGAATGTAAAATTTGATTTTTGGATATTAAAGAGCTTTGACAATAATTGATATTGTCTTGGTTCTAGAATGGAGCCAACCTTTTTTATCATATCTTCATTCTCACCAATGCTTACTTTTTTCAATTCTTTTGAGATTTAGGTTCTAACCTTTGTTCGTTTTTTTAAGGACCTTAGCTAGTCTAAAACCAATGACTTCTTACCTTTTAGACAAGTTGAGGTACACCTCCTTGAGATTAGTTCGTTTCTCCTCATAGTAGCCACTCATTTGTCTGTAAGGAATTTTATAATTAGATATTTATTACTAATCACTGCATTAATTTCATGGAAAGAGGTCTACCAAAGATGACATAGTAGGAGAGGTTCGTCTTGATCACCATAAAGGTCTAGTATAATGTACAGCATTTAAGGTATATCCCCATAGTCACTATGATATCTAGAGCATCTTCTATTAGCACTCATTTCCCCTCAATCCTAAATAAAGGGTGTCTTCACTAGAATCAACCTAGAGGATTCAATACCCATCTAAATCATAACATCTTCTAATATAATGTTTACAATATTTTCATCATCCACAAGGACCTTATGTACATTGAAGCTTGAGAGTATGATGGAAATAACAAGAGCGTCTTCATATAAAATAGTCACACATTCTTTATCCTCATACGTAAACATAATTGGTACATGCCAATGGTTCTGAACTCTTATAACTAACACTTATTTCCCATAAGATTTTTTGCGTTTTCTTTTAACTTCACCAATTAAATTTCCTCTCATAATGACATTAATTTCTGGAAAAGACCTGTAAGAAGGCTTGGCTTCTATTCCTTGCTGCCATATCTGTTTTTCATAAATTATTGGAGATAGCCTTTAGCTATGAGCCTCTATATTTCTTTTTTAAAGGCAAAGCATTGTTTAGTGTCATGTCTTTTATCCTTATTAAAAAGGCATTACTTCTTTTCATTTCTCTTCTTTGCATCTCCCATCATGAGTGGTGGATATTGCATATATTCCTTCCATTATATTACTATGAGTACCTAATCCCTAGTGGTGTTTAAGGGAGTGATCATCAATTATGGGTATACCAGTCTATTTCGTGTGGGAATCCTGGTATTACCTCTAAAAGTTTGGGTATCTCGAGGATGATGCCTATTATCTTGCTTTGGAAATCCTCTAAACAAGGATATTCTTGTCGTGGAACACTTGTGTTTTCTTCACAAATATGATTCTTCATGGTTTGCTTTACACTAAAAAGGTTTCTATCAGGTAGCACTCAGAGATGTTCCCATATGGAGTAGTTATGTATTCCATTAATCAAGGCTTTTGTTACTACTGGTTCTAGTTGGTTTTCCACCTTCAACATCTATTTATTAAATCATTTCAAATGATCTCTAGTGCTTTCTCATTCTGATTGAGTAATGGAGAAAAGTTGAGTTAAGCTCTTTTTAGTTGAAATGCTCATACTGAAGCAAGCAATCAATTTGCTGCATAAGTCTGAAAAGCTGGATATGGATCCTAGCTTCAAACTACAATACCAAGTAAATGTAGAACCCCTAGAGATAGTAGGGAGTATTTTGCATATGGCACTAGAATCATAGATAACTAACTCCAAGTTTCTCCTGACATTTTGTACATGCTCTTTAAGATCAAATAAGCCATCGTAGTTTTTCTAGGTTCATTTTGGTAATCACAAAGTCTCTAGAAGGCACGTGTACAACACATTGTCATATAGTGGTGAGTCTCTTATGTGACTTTATGTTTTTGCATCTTTTTCATTTGTACATTGCTTTTGGGTTCTAAAGTGCTGAAATAAGACTCTGTGAGAGAGCATGTAAAACCCCGGATAATGTTATTGATATTAATAAAAGTCAGGATTATGAAAAATAAGGGAAAACAATAAATTAAATTATAAAACGATGATATATTTGAGAATCTAAATTAAAATGTTTTGTTCAAGTGTTAATATATATAAATAAATAAATAAACATGAAAATATGAATAAAATTTTTATAGAAGTGAATTTCATGAAACTGAAAGTACAAACGAGTAACTTAGTGAAATTCAATATAACCCGAGCAAGATTTGGTATAAACAGGTATCAGGATTCAGGAAATTTTACCTAAAAATCATAAAAGTTACTATTGAGGGATATAGAAGGCATTTTAAAAAAAAGTTAATGAACTAATATGTGTGCTAAAGTGTGTGTGCGAGAAGAGAACATTTAGGGACATGGAAGGTATTTTTTAAAAAGTTAATTATATATATATATATATATATATATATATATATATATATATATATATATATATATATGAGTGCAAGTGAGAGTGTGCTGGAAGGGGAGAAAAAAAATAGAACAAAACTTGCTTTTCAAAGAAAAAGAGCCATTTGGCCAGGAGAGGAAAAACCAATTCAAGCAAGGCAAATTTTTCAATTCAAAAGTGTTAAAGCTTTGGGTATTGCTTGGTAAGGTGCCCTCACACTTTTAAATAAGATTCTTGAAGAACTAATGCTTTAAACTGATTGAACTTTGTGAAATGAGGAATTAGGGTTCATGATAAATTTTGGGAAAAATTATAATTGATTGTGAAATTGTGTTAAGATTGTTAAAGTGAGTAGAGAAAGTAAGAAATTATGGTAAATGAAGCAAAATTTTAGGTGTTCTTGAAGAAGGGATTTTTTTTGAAAAAATGATAA
>Ga0325414_1002118_pt1 | contig 19836 bp, 12 predicted proteins | sample PopdelMetagenome_8_FD_206183 | JGI IMG/M metagenome (GOLD analysis project Ga0325414, IMG submission 206183) | Populus deltoides microbial communities from Bellville, Georgia, United States - Leaf-PdKOR-R3 | ecosystem: Host-associated > Plants > Phyllosphere > Phylloplane/Leaf | place: USA... | reverse complement strand
ACTTGTTGCTGTAGTTTTTATAACAGCAGTCATCGTCATTGCCACCGCTTCAATTTCTGGCGTAGATCAAAGGAAATCTGAAGATGAATAGGCAGAAAAGGGGGCATTGTTGCAGAAGGAGATACTGCTTTGCTAGCCGAAGTTTGGAGAAGAAAGAAGGGTCGGTCGAGTGCTGTGGTGTGAGAGAAAAGAGAGGGAGACACAGCAAGAGAGGAGGGGAAAGAAAACATTAATGAAAAACTTGGGTTATTTACACCCTTCGTTCCGTTAGATCAACCAAATTTAACCAAAGTCATGTTCACTTGATTCCAACACTACCCCAACATTAAGATTAAAGAAGAGAGAAACACCGACGAAAACACTTAAAATTGAAAAATAAAAAAGAATAAAGCATCAGTTGAAATTAAGAAGGAAGCAAAAAAGAAAACACAAAATCACATCCAAATCTTCCACAACCAAAACACATTTCTCCTTCAACCTCCCTAATTGATTGCTTAATATTAAACAAATTGAGAACGTAATTAATAAGATTTACTTTCTTTGAAAGACAACAGGAAGGATGATGAATCGCACAAAAACAAAGCGATACTTCGAAAGGAAGAAAAAGTAAATAGATATAGATGTCTTATGTTAATTTAATCAACAATTTGTACAGGAGGAGGATACTTTCAATGTACATATCCAATTTCCAGAGGACATACATGATGGCGCAAGCATGCACAACGAAAATAGTAACCAAGTAGTTTAAGTTAAGTTTAGTAAATACAGAACTGGAAGTTTTTATCTTCCTACCGAGTTAACTAGGAGTACAGAATACAATATAGCGTCCCTAGATTTATAGCGCAGACTGCTGTTTATCCCAGAATTTTCTCAAGGATAAAACGGGTCTGGAAAGCTTGTGTTCTAATAAATCAATAATCGAAATCACTAGCAATAGAAACTACTGACAAACCAATTTTACGAAAAGAAAAGAAAAAAAACAAAGATAATCATTCTAGTGTATAAACAAACAACACTACTGCTGAGGAGTGCTGCAAAAGAGAAATGTACTGAATTGTGGATACCTTGTGAAGATAGCCTAACAGCCCGAGGGATGAAAGCATCAGCAAATCAATCCTGACCCTTTCCAAACATTCTGCTCCCTTTAGGCTCCAAAGGTTCAGAAGAGTGTTAAAAGAACAACTGTCTTCAGTGATTAGCAATCATCAAAACTTTTACCATAAACTGTTACCATAGTCATCATCAGAACCATTTTCGTCATAAAGAAAATCATCATATGCTTCTCCAACAGCATCATCCACATTTTCATCTAGTGGCCCCAAACCATCATTTTCATTAGTATCCTCTAATTTGTGATCTTTTCCATCTGTATGCAGCACCTTCTCAACAGGGTCAGGATGTGATTCAGGTCGCGGTCTCTTGGCATCCTTAGCCTCCTGTAAAAAAACACATCGCAATCCAGAATATTAAAAGGGAACAAAGCAGCCTTCAATACTTCTAGGGTTGCTAGGTGCTCATCCTTACAAAAGTAAAAAAATAGTAAACAGAATATAGTCCCTGTGCATAAGAAACTAGAGCATCTGAAATGACACAGGCAATGAAACTGTCACTTCCTCTAGGAGAGTGGAAGATACACTGTTCATTTGCTTATCCAAGGATAGACAACAAAATGTGTGAAACAGCTCATTCAAACTCAGGCACAGTCCATTGTTACTGAAGGGTGCTTTCAAAACCATGGATGACAAAGACCTAGCAGTCCTTCAAGTTGGTTCTTTACAGAAAAAATCAAGGGAAGATCTTTAATTCATTTATTGTTTTACTCTAACTAAAATTTGATCTTTACAGTACTAGATTTACTATTTGATGCTTAATATTCTAAGGGTTAGAGATGGTCATACATTCATTAGTAAACACTATTCCCGATTGCAACTGAACATAGTTGCAAGAAAGATTCTTGAAAATGTGATATATATATGAACCAACTGAATAGTGAAAATGGAAACGAGACATGCATCAAAATCGCAAGAAAATTTGAACTTTTCCTTTGTGATAATTTTAGATCACAAAATGGAAATGCTCATTCAAAAATATGCCACAGGAACTAAACTAAACTTGATCTATTAAAAGTAGGAAAGAAAATAGGAAAACCCCATTTAGAGACCCTGAGTTTGTATCATATTGGCAAATCAACACTAAGTAAATAATTTTGTGAATTCAATCCTATATTCATCACTTTTAAGGCCTTTGATCCCAACTCCCCTCAATTATTAACATAAATCCATTTGCTATGTTAAAGCTAGCTAAGGTGGAGAATATTAACCATTTGGCACACAATTGACTGAGATGCTTAGTCCCATTTATGATTCATTGAAGAGTCCCGAGACTCTCTTGTAAAAACCTCAAAAATGCAAATTTGTGGAAAACAGAAAGAGAAGAGCTTGTGATTCTTGTGTTATTTCCTTTACATTCTTTCAAATTTTTATTTTTTTAATCATTTTCAGAATTGAGTGCCACGTGGCTAATATTTTTCAATTTAGCAAGTTTTAGCATAGCAAATGTGTTTCTGTCAACATTGTAGGTAGTTAGATTGGATTGCCTAAATGTAACGAATATGGGTTCAATTCGCAAAATTATTTACACAAGGTTCAATTTGCCAATTTGATACACACATGGGATCTCCAAAAGGGATTTTTACACAGAAAATGAATAATGTGCATATAAAGAAGAATACGATGACATACAGGTTCCTCAAATAGTTTCTCCAATACATCATAGTTGATTTTCGAACTGATTCTCTGCAAAAGAAATCATAATCAGATTCACAGTAAGCAAAATATAAAGCATATGCCCATAAATTCTTCTTTGGGATTACAAAGAAAACTTAAATACAAGATGGAAAAAATATATTAGTTGTGACATTTACATGGAAAACATGTGCCGTGCACATACATAACATGCACTAATATTGTAAATAAGAAACCTTCAGAGAGGATTTCAATTCTACCATTTCTCTGGTTCCTGCCCCTAAAAAGTAAGAAAATTACAAGCTGAGCAAGAAATGACTTTAGCTAACCACGTGAAAGAAATCCCAAATAATTAGTCAAACAAAAGCAGCAAGCTATGGCAATAGTTATGTTATATCCTTTTGTTTCTTCTTCAGCATGAGCTACAAGAGGAAAATATAATTATATAACAGCCCTTCTGGTTATGGAGTAGCAGAAGGCAGGTGTCGTTTTTGCTAATATCCCACTCCACCTGGATATTTGTTTGTCATCTATCCAGGAAATGGTCTTTAGTGGGACCACTTAGGATGTTCAGGCTGTAGATCCCATGTGATGATGCTTTTTGGTTGGATACACTTAAGAGTATTGATAAACAGACACCCAACTGTGACATGTCACTGTTAACAACCCTAGAGTCTGATTTCCAAATTCTGTCATTCAAATGGTTAGTCAACTAATCTTCAATGGTTAAAACTTAAAACTTCACAGCTAAATGCTGCCCCGGCAGTGAAATTAATTAGCAGCTTTTGTTATTGCAAATCAAAATAACAGTAACTTGCAGAGACTTCCTTTATTATCCATGTCAATCACCTTCTTAGTCAGCATTCGATGGACAGCTTCTGCAGCAGATTTAGCAGGAACTGAGTTCCTAGCTTCTGCAGCTCGCTTTTGTTGCATTTCCTGCAAATAAATATTCACAGAAAATTAGTCAAAAAAGTTAAGACAGAGAAAAAAATAAACATTAAACATCATCAAATTCTAGACTTGAAAATAAAGAATTTAAAAGAAGTTTATAACAGCAATGCTAATAGGCTCAGTATTGCAACAATTTCTGTATTTTTTACAAAGTCAATATTCAATCATCATAATTCAAATTCAATTTTCTGAACAAAATTTATTGTAACATTATGAATGGCTGCAAGATGAACAAAAAGTTGGACAGAAATACTGAATAGCGATTCACACTCTATTTTTGGCTTTTAATGAAGATTTACTTTAGAAATTTGTTTGGCAATCCCTGATTGCTATGGGCATTTGGATAAAAAAAGGGGCATTATTATACAAATAATTTACCTCAACCAATAAAATGTGTTAGAACTCAGCACACAGGTTGCTATCTCCTAATGGGTAACAGGCAATACTTCAAATGAACAGCGGTAATTAATTGAAAAGATTAGAACATGAAACATTTTGTGAGTTAGCCGTTGTTCCTAAACCAATATTAATCTAGGAGGTCTTTTTCTTCCTTTCTCATATTGCGCTGTTACCTATATATGAATCTCATTTAAGTGCATCAGCAGTTACTACTTAAAGATCCAATACTTTCTTCACCAACCTTATCTGACTGATTGTCCTGTTGTTCTCGTATATTCTCTATTCATTTCATGTTCTAGCAATGATCCAAGAAAATCAGTTTAATTGCTGTCAACATAATCTGAATGATTGTTCAGTAGGCTAATCAGACTCAAAGACATTCCATTCAGAAAGTTACTGCAGGTTCTAGCACCTAACCAGACCTACAGTTGGCTTTTATCGCAGCATATCTCAACTTATAACCAGAGACTCTGAATATCCTCACCAAAATTGCCAGAATGGAATTGAGTGAAAAATGGATGCAATCATGTAATTCAAAACAAAGTGGATTACTTGGATACAAGTTTGACGTTGACACTGAAGAATATAATGACATCCATAAACATGGGACATAATTATGGGGAAAAAACATCTAAATTGCCCCTCATAATTCAAAAATATTGCATGCAGAACAATAGGTGGGTAACGCGGTTGCATTAATATTGATGAATTTAACAACATGAAAAGTGTAGAATTCAGAGAAATAAGATATAATTGATTTGGAGAAATAATAGAAAATAATTGCAAATGCTGGAAAAACAAAACGACACTTTAGAAATTCTAACTGATCCATTCATGAAGTTTTGAACATTATAATATTATAAATCAAACAATCCAATGACAATACTATCCGAAAATATAGATGCTAAACTCCAAGATGCATGAAAAAACAAATACCATTTCCAGGAAAATTGTATTGATCTGAACATAATTGAATACTAACTATAAAATCAACTTAACAATGGAAGTGGCTCACTATCTCTTAGTTTCTAATGTCATAAGTTTTATTCTTCTAAAACATTTCAGTAAAAGTAGAAGTAACAGAAACCACAGTTTGATTGATACAAGAGTGTATGAAAAGATAATGATCAGCAGCATTCAAAAAGAAATATAGTTTGATACTGTCTACCAAATCAATTCCAGAGAGGTACTCACTGAGCAAAGTCAATTTATTGATATAGGCCAAGATCAAAATTTCATTTCCATTGAGTCTTTTTATTGTTTGGTGATATATATTTCGTTAGGAGGAAGGATATTGAAAAGTGCCAAGTATGCATACAGGAAGCTCAGAGGTTTGCTGAAAAGATGTTGGCCACAGTTCCTCCCATTCATTACAAGAAAATAAAAGGTAAAACAGCATAAAGAGAGATTTTAACAATAGATGAAACAGCTCAAGTCACAAACTTGAACTTGTGGTGAGTATTATGAAACAAAAATATTTTCACAATATTTTATGGTTTCGAGGATATCTTGGGTTATTGAAACAGTCTCACAAGATGGTGTAGAAAAAAAATAAAATTTAGACTACACCCTTGGAGCCAATCAGCTACATATATTAAAAACCTTCACAAAATTTGTGAAGTGTTCGAGAAAGAGAAAAATAAAGCATGTAGTTATATAGACATTTTATGCACTTATTTTTCACACTTAATTGAAGAAAATCAAAGAGCATAAACCCTAGCATTTTATGTCACTTAGTGACAAACCATAAATAAATTAAAACACAGGCATGCTTTCTAAGCTATTTGAAACTTTCAGGAATTTTTTTATTCTATGAGTTGGAAAGTTGAATGGAAACATGGGCTCAAATCTAGTTGAGGATTCACAATCACCTATGTCTAAGTTCTACAAATTAAATACAAAACGGTTGAACAAAAAACATCAGCAACAAAATAAAATGGTCGGGTATTTATATTGTTGTTCTGCAAGAAAAAATCCAAGGAATATTATACAATAAGCAAAAGAGGGAACATATTACAAAACAATAGTTGAAATAATGCAATGATACAAAGTGCCTCAAAATTCTCCTAGTAAACCAGAAATTTACCTTTTTAGATTTTGCTAAATCAGCTTTTACAGCAGCATCAAGCTTCCTTGCTGCCTGCAAGTCCTCTGGGCAATTCTTGAAATTCTCCTCCCAAGCTTCCTTATGAGTCGCTGTGGCTGCTTCTTTGGCCTCCTGTTCCTGTAAATGGCAATCACCATTGAATTGCAGGCTGAATCCATAGAACTAGAACAAGAACAACAACTGCACAGAAAGCATTTTATCATGCAAAGCCAATCAAATATATACCAGGCAATTTCCCAGGCACCAGCTAAGAAGATAAAGAAATGGGAAAATGGCCATATAATAAGCTCAAGAAAAACCACCTAATGATTTTAAATGGTTCAAGATATGACACTATTGATTGCATACAGACAATTATCCATAGCAGTACATTCTTAAGTTATGAGAATATGAATCCTAGGGTATATATTTTGGATTAAAGTTCGTATCACAGTTTGTTAGAAAATATAGTGGTAATAGTTGTGACACCAGCACAAACTCATTAACCAGTTGTGAGGTCGCTGATCAACCAAGAAGTGACTGCTATAAAGACTTGAATTTGCTAGCCCAAGTGTTACCATTTGACCAAGAAATGGCCCCTGGCATGTGATGTAGATAAAGGAAATTTGACCTCAGAAGATTAAATTACCTGAAGATACTCTCGGTTCATTTCTTCCCAAATGATTTTCTTGTAACGTTTTTCCTCCTCGTTGTGAAGGTAGCTATCAACCTATAAAATATCAAAACAATGGAATCAAAAAAATAAAATGAAGCATCCGATTGAATGGATATAGATGAATAGAAATACAAACTCGTTCATGAAAATACAAGGCAAAGCAGAATGAATTGGCTAAATAGCTACCTTTTCAATTTCAATAGCATATGTTCAATACACCAAATTAGTATAAGAACAAAATCATGAGAATTACAATCTTATTATTTCTCCCAAAAAAAATCCAGGAAAAAGAGAAGTGAAACAATGATTGGTGCCAGGTTTGTCAAAATCCAGCATTGCCAAAGAAATCTTTTTTTCCTTCTCCATTTTTCTGAGCTAAGGAAAGAGGGGAAGTTTGGTTTCTATTAGGACACTTTTAATAGTACTCATGCACATGAGTGAATGCATGCAAGGACAAGGATACGAGCGCGCGCACATACATATATACTTAGAAGGATGATCGTAGAAGATGTGAAATGTCTACGAGGATCCATTTCAGGAACATGAAATGTAAGAGAAATTCAAATGTTACGACTCCAGTTTGTCTGGAAAGATATGACATTTAATGAAGAAGGTATTACAAGACTACCAGAATGAAGTTTAAACAATTTGAATCCAGAATGACAAATAATGTCCAAATCATACAACAAAATGAAATTCAGAGCCCAATTACTGTTCTAATTAATTACATTAACATAGAACAAGAAGCGAAGGCAATGAGATAGGTTTGGGATGATGAAGGTGATTTAAAGCTCCTGAAAATCACAGAACACGGAATGTTTTGGTTTCTGAAATTCAGTGTTGCAACTCATGCTTAAAAATGTTTCTGGAACATGATAAAAGCAAGATTTATGAAAACTTGGCTGTGTAAATGTAACTGGCGGGCTTATGATTTATTTTACTTGAAATTTATTACTCCATGATATTTTTGGCTAGAGAGCATGAAGGCAACCATGAGAAAAGCAAATCAAACCATTACTCATTTGAAGTTTTTTTTTAGATCCCATCCATGAACCTTAATTTTCATGTTTATCACATATGCTGAAGAGTAGAAGATGGGATACATAGGAGTAGTGATATGCATAAGAGAAAAACAAATTTTTAGACTCTTTAGTTCTCACCTCAGCATCATCAATATCAGAAAAGCCATCTGACTCGTAAAAATCTTTAGAGCTCATATCACCCACACCATCATCTTGCAGTTTATCAGGATCACTGGCTAAATTCCCCATGGAAGCTTCTGAAACATTTTAGTTTCAAATAAATATTTTCAAGTATTTTGGCAGAAGACCATGCCAGTTCCAAACCAAGGATAAAGAGAGTAAACTTACCAACACTTTTGGGCTCCTGTACTGGCCTTTCTTCATCTCTGCTCTCACATTGGCTGTTAGATTCTTTTGAAAGCTAAAGGAAAATGGGGATAAAAGACAATAACAACTTACAATTAAAAAACTGAAAATCAAAGATAAGTTTAAAGTTCATCAGAAATTCATATCATAAACATCAGAAACATGTAATCAATTGCTTGATTCTGTAATGTTATCATGTGTACTGTTTCCTAGTAAAGAGCATTTGGTGTTAAAATAATTTCAGACGAACATATTCATAACTGATTCTAATGTCCTTGCAAATCATATGTTCATTGATTCCATGGAAAAATACACGAAACACCATGCATGGCTGTGTGTGCAGGCATGCGCAATGGTGAAAGATATTTAACAAAAACAGAGAGAGAGATAAGTAAAAACACTTAATTGACTATTGAGGAAAAACCGACACCTCACAGTGCAAGTTCTGTCTCAAGTTTGTTGTCCTCTACATATAATATTATATGCTTAATACAGGAAAGACATTGCCCTATTACGGTCCCACAAAAGCAGGGTATAAGAGACAGGAATGGTAAAGAGTGTCCATGGGTCGGGTTTCTATTATATCCATATCCTACCCTTTACTTGCCGGGTAAGAAAATTAGATATCCATACCCTATCCATCAGTTTATGATACAAATGTATATATATCTCAGGTTAGGTTTGGGTCGGGTTTGACAATATATGTACCCTATCCATTGTCAATCGGGTAAAGTAACTATCCAAAAAAAAATCACCCTTTCATGTCAAGTCAGTATTCATCAAGTTCAGGATAAATTGCCATCCTTAATAAGAGATCTGCATTTCTACATGAAGTAGCTCCTCTATCCATTATTGCAAGATGCTAACTATTACACATGTGAAATACCTTTCAGATGTTTGAATCACATGTTTCACAATACATAAAAACCTCTGTTGCTTGGACTTGAAATTTCACCCTATAATACCTGTGATGACACAGGCACAGGAGTGCAAAATGTGTCTGACACTTCAATGTGCCCTCAAGATGCTACATGTCCCATCCAAACCACACAAGCAACAAGATTGATAATAATGGTGGTTTGAAATTGAAGACAACAAAAAATGAGAGAAATTTCAAATATAATTAGCGATACCTGTTTCTAATAATTTGTAGATTCACATAAGCCTAGTAAATATTAATTCGCATAACCATAGACTAATTTGACTGGTTAGACTAGTTTTTAGGCCATACTTGTATGGCATATCTTGTTACCCATATTCAACATTTTAGATTTATGAGTTGAGTCCCTGTATCCTAGAATTTGGAATTTAACATGCCTGACAGCTCAATTCAGAATCACACGAAACCCTATAAGCAAATCTGAGCAACATTGCATATAACTAGTACTTGTAGAAGCTCATGAAGCTTGGTACGAAATACAAATGACGTTGCAGCAGATGCCTATTGACTCGGAAAATCCAGAAAATTGCAGCCCAAACAAAAGACATTTTCAATACTTACATTTTTATTACATCAAACAAAATTTTTAGCTAGCGTTTTCCATCTTGACCAACAAACCGGAAGACAATTTACTCATCAGAATTGATAAAAACACAATTTTTTCAACAGCGACAAAGCCAATGGAGAAACAAAATGTAAGTATAAGTTTAAGAGTACTCTAGCTTTAAGAAAGATGTAATAACTAAATTTGAGTCACTCACATTATGCGTAACAGATGATAGTTTCATTCTTTGCCTCTCAGCATTCTGGAAAGCTGGAGGATCTGATCCTCCCTCAAATCCTATAACCTGCATTAGAATAGGAAAGTGGATTATAACATCTTTTTCTGGGTCAAAAAAACCATGTAATTTTCATTAAAGGGAGCATCACTCACTATTGCATAGCAATCTTTACAAAGTCCAAATCCAAAAGGAGGTTTATTTGTACCCTTATGTTGACAAAGCAACTCTTTTGAACTAGATGGCTCCCCAAAAATTTTCTGTGGCATTGAACTCTCTTTCAACTCCTCTGCCTTCGCATTCAGTTCCTCAATCTAATGGTATAGGAAGATACAGAACTTCAAAAGTTTCACACAGCATAATTTTGTAGAGAAAATAAGACACAAATTTAAAAACAACCAATAACACAAGCAGCTTAGATGATGAATAATGATGTTGGCTTATTTTATTTTATTAAAATTATAAAGAACAAATAATTTTTTAGCTTATGCCTGAAGCAAGATCAGAAAAATAATTTGTAAATCTTTATCTTGGCAGTAATTTTCAACTATAATAAATGTTTTTTAAGACCTACAGTTGTCGTAAATCATTTAGATAATTGTAGAATGGTTAGGATACCCTTGAGAGAAACAATTATATGTCAGCAAACCTCATGGGTGAGCTTGAACTGAATTAATAAATAGATTTGATGCTACTAAGAAAGAATACAACTGATGAGCTAGCATTAGCTCAAATAGTTATTCTAAGGGAGAGTCATTCAAGTAGAAGAAAAGACAATAAAAAATACAGAAGGCAAGCCCCAGGAGCAGCAGCAGAAATGGATATGGCTGATCCACTACAAGATAAATATATTTTTTTTAACTTCAAGCCCTTACTATCTATTGCACTCTGTTTTGTATGCTTCAAATCTCCATCCAGTTAATGATTGCGATCAAGGTACATGTTGACTTGCCAATTCTTGCTAATGTTAATATAGTTTGCTTACTATCAAGCACAACATTTACTATAGACTCACTTGTGGTATTAGGCAACAGTTAGTTTAGCTTTCGGGTAGTTTTGTTCAGTGGATTCTAAATAGTAAGATAGGGCTCAGGGTAGCATCCTTCATAACCTTCTTGTTTTGTGACTTTTTTTCTTCAAGTTTTTTTATCCCAGTTTCCCCCACTCGGGCTTCTATCTTGGAGCCAAGAGTGGTTTTGCCAACTAAGCTAGAAAGCCCTAATGATTTTCATGCACTGTTTTCTTTTTGCAGCACCAAATGACCATATCTATGCTCTACTTACAACAGCCTTTACATCAATTCATCTTTTTTTTCCTTCTTGTTTTCAGAATTTTTAGATAAGAGAAGATTATGTTACTGACAGAAATTACAACAACATGTTGGAGAATAAATTGTCCTCCAAAATATGAAAGCAAAAGGGAATATCATCAAAGAGCAGCCCAATCCCACCAAATGTCAGCTAAAGAAACCTCCCTTAAAGCACCTGATGCATAATACCACAAAGAAAAAAGGAAAATAATCCCACCCACACAACTGTCTCGAATGGTACTGCTTTTTTCTCTTCTTTCTTCTTTTTCTGAGTTACATCAATTTACCTATGAATTAACACTTACTAATTAAACAGTAAGTTATAAAGAGAATCCTTCAAGTCAAATTTATCATCCCAACACGAGTCATTAGAAATGATAAAATTCTCCACAAGGGAGAGAACAAAAGGGAAACTAATCTCGGCCCTGTGGAGTAATGCCTCTTCCTTAGTTGCCAACCTCCCTTAGAGTTCACAAAATAGAATTTCAGCTCCAGACTTTTATTCCATTAACCATGCTTGACAGAATATACAACTAGAGTAGACCTAGTACTCATTTTCCTCTAAGTAATCCTATCTGGAATGCAACCCCCCCCCCCCCCCCCTTACAGTTTGCAAAATAGAATTTCAGTTCAAGATGTTTAATCCATTAACCATGCCTAACAGAACATACAAGTAGAGTAAACCTAGTGCTAAATTTCCCCCTAAATAATCCTATCTGGAAGGCAACCCCCCCCAACACACACACCCCCAAAAAAAAGAAGAAGCACCTTGTTTAGGTATGCTTCCCTAAACAAGTTTTGGGAACCATGGATCTAGAAGGTGTGCTACCCCCTGATACAAGTTTCTTATGTGCTAGCAGCAGTAAAACCTCAGAGCAGTATTTCTTGCATTGTGAAAGGCATGAAAACTTTGGACTGGGCTTTTCTCAATATATAGAGAACCATGGATCTGACCAAAAAAACTTAAGGAGTTATTGCTGATCTGATTTGTGGGCTGTGGCAGTAAAGTTGTGACATGTCTTCTATTATATCATGCATCTACTGTGAGAACAATGCCATAATTTTTCAGGAAAAGCAGTTTATATATATATATATATATATATATATATGGTAGTGCTTGTGGCTTCTCTCTGATGTTTCACTACTGGAGATTTTACTGGTACCTCCTTAGCAGGCATCCAGGACGACTGGAGCACTCTTTTGCTATAGTTTCCTGTTATTCCGTTTTCTCTTTCTAGGAGATGGTTTATCTGCTTTGCACATTATTTAGTCTTAGAGAAATTTTTATTTCTACCCGAAAAACACGGAAGAAAATCTGCCTTCTTTGGAGATCAGATGACAAAATAAGAATAACCTACCAACTAGGTGGGGTCAAGTGTAATTTGTTGATCTTCAAATAAATCTTAGTGGAGGTATAGAAAGAATGCAACTTGGTAAAGAAAAAGACAACTTTCCAGTCAAAAGTGAGCAAAATGGAAATTGGCCCCTTCAAATGGACAAAGAATATGTCACCTTTCAAAAGAGGCAGCTTGTCTTCCAAAGAGAAATCCAACTTCTTAATTCCAATTAACAAATTTTTGTTTACTATGAAATCCACGTGAACTGTCATGGAATTTCAGAGTATCACTAGCATGCTCACCAGTATATCCTAGAATGGAGCTCGAATGAGCTGCTCATAGGTCAAACATGTAGCAACATAACCTCATCCCAAACCACATCAATCAACATATGAAAAGTTCCACTGATACTTATGCAGGAAGGGGGCTGGCAAGTGGAGATGTGGTGGTTTATGTTTTTCCTCAGGTTATTTTCTCAATGTTGATCATGAAAGACATCTTATCGTATCTGGCCAACAACACACTGAATATTATTACCCACACACTACAGCATTTGCCCGTATGCAGGCAAGATACTGGTAGAGAAAGGAGAGGTTGAAGTGTCCCTCTAGCTTCTCAGAGTCGATGATGACAGATAACCCTTTTTAATTTTTGGCCCACAAGACAGTTAAGAGTATTATCACTTATAGATTTGTTATTTCAAGACACTACACACTATACTTTCATGTTTTGAATAGCTGGAGCCAAAAAAGTCATGAAATGCTTCCGGAAACATACCGTTAAGCTTCCAGACTCTGTATTCTCGAATTCAATCAATCTCTTTGACAGTGTTTTTCCACAAACATGCACCAGCCTTAACTGCAAAAGATTTAAAGCAAACATCAAGTAACCGCAACATGGACAAAATACCAATCTTAGCAGAACTCAAGTAGGGCTAATAGGCTCTCTGACAGAAAAAAGATAGGCTCATAGGCTGGTAAAATTCATATAATACAAGACAAAAGTATATTTGAAACAAAAATTAATGTAGCTGACTCATAAATCAAGTATAATATGTTGCTTTGTAATATACAGGTTCAAGAACTGGTACATAAGATTCAAATCTAGAAATAATAAAGTAACCAGTAAACAACATAAATATCAATTGAGAAAAGCTCAATTGAAGCTTCATGGATAATTAAACAAAGCAATCTGAACTATAATTTGTCTAGAAGCTCTTCCCACACCTCACAGTCACCTCTCAAAGACGCCCTTTCCCCACCTTACACCCTTGTCTCAACAATCCCCTTGGTCAATTTTTCTCACCACTTTCAAATATATGAGCATATTGATTCTCATACAGCCAAATATCTACTTGGCGCTTCAATCTATGAAGAATGAATTCAAAAATTATTCAGTAAAGTAATTAAACAATTATTCCAATTCTTATGACTTTCACCACAATTCACTTCTTTCATAGTGATTCCAATGACATGGATTCAACAGCAATGTACTGATGACTTTAATCCACCAATATCACAAGAACTCTAAATTGAATAGTGACTAGGTTATGCTGCAGAGAGGTACCAGCACAACTAAAGTGTTCGTAGATGCCTTCAAGACAGAAAAGTATTATTTCTAAGCCTAGACATATGCTCATAGTCTAACACAAGTGGGTCCACTCTAATCAAGATCACAACTTCCAAGTCATTATTTGAATTCACCTGCCTCTGCAACTAAAAACTTCTACTGATCTTTTCTTTTCTTCTGACCTCTTTGGTCAGGAACTACTCTGCTCGTTCGAGGAAAAACATACCCAACTAAACAATTACTAGTTAGGTGCAGCACTCAAGTAGCCCTATAGACGAGCTTACATCAATCAAATGAATGTGACACAATTGGGGTGACTTTTCAATGCATTTCATATTTGTCCATCGTCGAATTAATCACTGCACATCAACAAATATTTCACGCATGACTTACAATGTCAGATTTGGAACAGTTGAGACCATGTGAAATTGCAGATATATATAATGCTGCACCCCATAACGCACTGGGTCTTCTCCCTGTCTGTGAGTAATATAAAATCAGACAGAAAACAGTATAAGACTTTAGATAGCTCATAAAGTATCCGATAAAATGACTGAAACTAAGTTCATCTTTCCCATAGTATCAGAAGAGAATTTCACACCTGCATCCAGTGATGATTCATGCTTGCAATAATGGTCAGTGCATCATCAGAAATTTCCCTGTTTTTTCCTCCTGCTAAACCTTAAAAAACAAACAATGGTTATTACAATCCCCTACTTGAAAACAATATCTATCACATACATTCGGTTCCAAAAGGAAGGATTTAAAGTCTTCCAAATAAAATTAAATAGAGAGGGGCATCATGATACTCCCTAAGCTTCTAAGAATACAACTCAAGAAGCAGATCACACTTACTTCTTGGATTCAGGAAAGCAAAACCAAAGAGTGGTGGGAATGCCAACACAAGATAGAACCAGAAAAGTAAAAGTTTACACAATAGATAGAGATGGAGTTCTTTTGTGGGAGGGGAGGAGAGAAAGTTCGATGAGGTATCATTGTACACTCACATAAAATAAACATAATGTGTTGCTTAAATAAATGAAAGGTTTTAGTATGGAAGGGGATAGGATATTTGTATTGCTTGATAGACCTCCAATCCTTGTACTCCAAAAGTTTCCATTAATTGACAAGAGAACATATTTAATAACCTCAAAATTTAATTACTGAAATACAATCACTAATCAATATGCGAGTGATTGTAGAAACTTACTAGCAGTATATTTGTGTATAAAAATGGAAGGATCGAGAAGTTTCTGACAAATGGCATGCTCAGTAAGATTTAAAACTTTGCAGAGCTGCAAAAATACAGCACCTAGTACATAACTGTAAACAATTTCGAGAAAACATTATGTTATTCGCATGTAAGCAAGGGATAATCGTGATGACAACTTAAATTTGGCTGTAAAATTACAAGCCTCCTCACATATTTATCTGCAAGTAATTAGAAAAATCAATCAGAAGATACGGTTTCCTGTTTTCCCTGGAAAAAAAAAAAGTCCAAGAGTAGTATCAGAAAATGCCAAAGTTGCTAAATCCAAGTATGACTGTACATAGAAGATATTCATGAATAAACTTAAGAGTACAAATAAACAACTTCCCTACACTAGATGCTACATAGTTGTCAATTACCCAATAATTAGTAAGTTAAATTTGGAAAAGTGTCTCACAGTATTAGTGAAGGTTAGTTCAATTTTTTTTTTTGGAGTGTCTTTCTGTTCAAAAACAAACACAACGCAAAAGAAGGTAAAGGAAAATGAAAAAAGAATGAGGCGGCCCCAACAACAACTATGAGTTTCATCTGATAATACCAACAATGATGATGCCAATCAAAACTCCCTCATTTCCCACTATCTTCTATTTTTCCTTGGTGAAAACCATCTAGTCAAGCCCTAGTTGACTTTAGCTTTCTCGTTCAACAAAAGTTTGCAATGAGCAAAATATATTAAGAAAAAGATTGCAATGAGCAAAATATATTAAGAAAAAGAAGAGACGAAAGGGAACCTTAACTACAAAAACAGTAATGGGAATCAAGGTTCTTAAAATCACGAGTTAACTCATAAAATCTTTTTACGAGTCAACATGTATCTAACATGCTAAATTGGACTAAAAACTCGAAACCAGTAAAATCGGACTTAACTCGTGCAAAATCGGTAAACTCGGTCCAATTTTACGAGTTTACTAAATTTGTGATATGAACCAAGTCAGGTCTAAATTTGGCCTTAAAATGTCTGCTGACTAGTTTTGCGAGATTGAGCATATCTTTTAAACCGTTTATTTGATAAAGCTGAAATTTTACAAGGAAATATTAGATACATGAAAATATATTGTGGTAAATTTTTAAGTCAAATGAAGGTTAGGGAACATAATATTTCACAGGGTCAAATTAGTAAACTAATGTTGTCAAATATGTCAAACAACACCTTCGTGTACTGTTTGGAACATATCTAAAGCTACCAGTGAAATTTTGCTTCGATTAAAGTTGGGATAGAAACTAAACATTTGAAACTTTCCAACTATATATCGCAGGCCCAATAATTCATCCAAACAAGAGAGAACGACATGTTTGAAATCAGGACTCAAATCTGCCAAGAATATACAAAAATTGGAGATTCAGGCTACATGAAGGAATTTTAACATTAAGACTTTTTTTATTATTTTATTTTATTTATTTATTTAATTTTAAATAATTGTTTTTAATTTGAATTTTTTCTAGCGCAATAAACATTGTTTAGGAGTTTATTTCATTATTGAATTTATATAGTTAATTACTAATTTAAACTCAATTAGCTTGCAACCCAAAAAGGGTCTATCAAGACTTATTGTAATGAGAACAACCAGATTGTCACTAGATTTATGTGTGCTTCTTACCTTTCAGTGATTCTCCTGTATTGAGAAATTTTGTTCTAAGACTTTATTTTTCTATATCATTCATTTATTAATTCATACTATCTATCTCTCTTATTTTATTTAGATCACTCATTGATTATAATATTGTTGACTCATTTTATCAGATTTTAATGTAATTTAATTTATTGACTAGAATTATCAATATATAATTAGTTAAAGAAAATTACTTACAATTTTACGATTCGAGTTTACGATCCAAGTTTATATTGTGTTTTTCATGTCGTGTCAAAAAAGTGTTTTTGACACCCTTGATGGAATAACAAAACAAATGAAACAAAAAGTAGTTCTCCAATCCTGTATTTAGTGGTCCGCATTCTATAATGGAAAATAGAAAACTGTTTGTTCAGGTCTTTTTCAAATTAAAATGTTTGCGAAGAGTTAAAAACTACCTTTCATAAGTGTGATTAGGAGAATCAACAAGGGTGCTTTCAGAAGATTAAGAAACCTCTGCTCACTCTTAAATGAATAGGAACACATACATAGCATGTTTCCTAAAAAAGATGGGGTAATGGAGGCACAAAGGAATCAGAGATATGTATTCCTTACCGACATGCAATGTAAAGACAAGCAGCCTGTACTTGATCTGTCCTGCGGCCCTTAGTGAAATTCCGTTCTACTGCTATCTTCACATAACAGATTAAGAGAATTCAATAAATTGATCAGAACATGCATGTGATATTGAGGCTTAGGTGGCAAGTAAACATACTCTATAATACACCATAGCTTGGTCAACTATGGCAAGATGTGGACCCATGTCTAAGCCATTTTTTATGTTTAGCATGTCATCACGTGCTGCAAGATAAAAGGGAATTAAACAATACCAAAAAAATTACACAAGAATTCATGATATTCATGCAATTCCACTGTAGATGTTCAAAATGGAATGAAAATGCATAGATCCTTAGACATCAAACAGTTTTTCTGGTCATGAACAGTGAGTGGTAGTAAGGGAGGAAAGCTAGGTGATAAAACAAATAGGGCAGGCTACTAGTTGAGTTTTTCTTTTCCAGTCAAGGCTTATCCTGTCTTATCTCTTTTACTGGTTATTTTACTGTGGTCCTTTTGACAGTTAAGATTAAATTATTTTAAGAGGTAGAATTACTTCTTGCTGGGGCTTCTCACTCTACAGAGGCAGCTATTGCAGTAAATACAAGGATTATTGTTCATATCTAAAAAACTTGAAAATAGCTTCTTTGCTTGTGATTTCTTCTCTGTTTCTCACTTTAATACAGAACTCTAGATCACTTTAAGATATCTTCATTACTAGTTTAATTAACCCAGAAAAGAACACATATCAGAAATCAGGAACCTTACAAAATTTGATAGAAAAACCTCGTTATTCATCAACAGAATTTTCATCTTCTGACTAGTAACTAATTTCTTTCACAGTTTTCTATCTGCCTGGAAAAAATTAAACAACCACAACCACTAGAAACGCATGTGAGGGAAAGAAATCTACAACAAAATTAAGCAGGAAAACAAACAAAGCATACCTCTCTCAAACAACCTCTCTCGAGAAGCATTTTCTCTTTCAACAGACCAAATTAATGTTCCTCCAGCATGGCTCTACAGATAAACAGAAACCATAAGAAGATAAAGAGAAGAACATCAGGAACATTGATTAACCACATAATAACAATGAGTAGACAAGAAAATAATACATAAAAAGAAAAGAGAAAAGAGCAGACCTGCCCCTTCTTGTCTTTTACAAATGTGGTTTCAGTAGAAAAGTTAGTGAACTGCAAAACTTTCCCACAGATGCTACATGACCTTCACGACACCAAATATATATATACACAACACAAAACTCTAAATGAATAAACAAAAAATCAAAGAATCAGCAAAAATTTTAAGGCGATGACAAACAAAGCACTTACAAGATGCCAGTTTCGTCATAACTTGTAGGAACGCTTTCTCGACAAGAGCTGCAAAACACCATTGCGTGCCGATACCGGGTAAATACAGCAAGAAAAACCCTATAAATTCAACAGCAGGTGAAGAACAAGCTATTATTAGAAACTTGATTGGAAAATCAACTCAAATTCAGAAACGCATCGGTTTTTCTTACCCCTTTTCGTTATATTTCCTTCGTTTTCCCTGCAAATTCAGAAGAGATCGTGGCAAGGCTGACGAGAGCGAGGGGAAATTACGGTTTAGGGTTTATCGCAACTGACAGTAGTGAACCACGTAGGAAGCTACTTACCCGGATAGAAGTGAGCAGGTGCGAGTAACGGTATGTCGGGAAGACGGACGGACCTCGCGGAAATCGTGTTTTTACTTTTCAGTCTTTTTCTCAAAAAAAATTTATTTGATATTTTTTCGGTTTTATGGAGATTTTAGTCCTTCAAGTATTGACGTTGCACCATATTGAGACTTATACTATCAACTTAGTCAATTATATCAATAAATTATATCTGTGTGCGTAAACTTTGTTTAATTTCACCACTAGGTTAATGGAACAAAACTTTGACTTTTGCCTAAAACTCATCCTTAAATATTTATTTTTTATTCATGTACATAAAAATACCAAATGAATTTATTTAAAAGGAGAAAATGTATAATTACTTGTCTCCTCGAATCTTTGAGATCGACGCCTATTACAAGCTTTACATCGCTCTTATGAAATTATATTTTTTTTTTTATATTGTTTAAGAGATAGAAAAGCCTCTTGTCTTTATGTTATATTCATGGAGATGAGCATTATAAAAATGGAATTTAGTAGTTGAACTGTTAAAAATGCAGGAAAGT
>Ga0325414_1002117_pt1 | contig 19841 bp, 5 predicted proteins | sample PopdelMetagenome_8_FD_206183 | JGI IMG/M metagenome (GOLD analysis project Ga0325414, IMG submission 206183) | Populus deltoides microbial communities from Bellville, Georgia, United States - Leaf-PdKOR-R3 | ecosystem: Host-associated > Plants > Phyllosphere > Phylloplane/Leaf | place: USA... | reverse complement strand
AACGATGAGGAAAATAAAAGGAATTAATTAATTATAATAACGATGTGATGATGTGTCATCATCTTCACTCTTTATTTATTTATTTATTTATTTATTCCCCCCGAAATAACCCAAAGCAATCTGCCTTCTTAACTCACTTCACTGATTTCCAAAAGAAAGCATTTCTTCTGGAACCATAATTAAGACCACGCTGATATTCTTCTTCATAAACAGTAGCCCTAAACACTACGCGGTGTCGGCATAGCTCTCAAACCCCCAACTTTACATCATTACAATGGATCCAATTGACCGGAGAAGGTCAATATATATTATCATATAGTATTTTATTTATTTATTTATCCTAGTGAAAGACACCAGAGATAGCATGAAGCTTTACTACAACGTGTGTGCAGTCGTAAAGACGAGTGGATTCAACCACACTAGCTATAGGTTCTGCTTAAAAAATGGATTTTCCGGCCTCAACAACGTATTTTATTCTTTCATGTCAATTGTCAAGCCAAAGAGAGAGTGAGAGCACACAGCCTAGCCGTCGTGCAAATTTCATGTAATAAGTTCCGGCCGGTGATGCCTGCCGGTGATCATCCAAGTAAAAAAAACACTGAAAACAAAGCTATAATGTATATATAGCATTGAGTTGTGGGCAATTTGATGTATTTTTTAAATATAAATTATCAATTCTATACATGCTAATATATTTGGAAGAAAAACTTTGGATTAATATCGATTCCCCATGCCAGGTGGACTCCAATATAGTAATTGAATGACAAAAACTTTGGATTTTTCTTCTGCTCTCTTTAATTTCCATGACTGTGACGGTACCGTTTAATTATTATTATTATTTTTATCTTTTTTGCAAGTGACATGTAAAGACACAGGGACCACTAGGATAAGGCTCGCGAAGGAGCGTTATCAGCATACCCCATTAGTCAAGGCCATGGATGGCGTTTCTGCCTGCTTGGTCTCCTAAACCGAGAGCTACCTAACCAATCTTCAAACCTATCATTGACTTTGTTACAGTCTAATCTGTCTATATATTCTAAATTTGCGCCAAATTATTCTTAAAATTATATGGTTTTTTTCTTGTTTTTAGCACATTTTAAAAAAATATTTACGAAACAACATGATTGAAAAAATATAATTTTTATAACTTATTGCTATTCACAATAACAACTTTAAATGATAAGAGAGAAAACGAAATAAATATAAATAAATAAATTTTGATGATATATTAAAACTTTGATTGCAACAACTTTGGTATTATAAAAAAAATTTTGATGAAATAAATCCAACAATACCAAAAAAATCATTAACGATGACTCGAGTGGGTCACACTTGTTTTCAAAGAGAAGCGAGTCATTCTCCATCTTTGGACGGTAAGTGTAGTCTATTCGGGTCACCATTAATAATTTTTTGATGTTATTGTATTTATATTGTCAAGATTTTTTTAATAATACAGATGATAATATCATAATCGGAATTTAAGTGTATCCTTAAAATTATTTTTTTATCTCTTTTTTTTTATTTAATAGTTTTTAAAATATATTATTATTCTAAAAGGCGACAAGTTATACAAGTAATATTTTATAATACAAACTATATTATTTGACCGATTATTTTTGAACTGTGATGTTCCTCTAATAGTTTTAATTAATTGTGATATTTTGTTTTAAAAAAACAAATCAATTACATGGGAATTTGTCGAACACGGATACCTAGCAATTGAAAGCCGTAACTGGCGCTGCGCACAATGTCAACCCGTACCTCACAGTGGATTGGGATTTGTGAGGAAACAAAAGAAGAGATTCCTCTGGTATAACCATTGCATATTATTATAGAATGTTTTAAAAATATTTTAAAAAAAATTAAATTTTATTTATTTTATTTATTTCAAATTAATTTTTTATATATATTTTCAGATTATTTTAATATATTGATATAAAAAATAATTTTTAAAAAGTAAAAAAATATTATTTAAATATCTTTTCAAATAAAAAAACATTTTAAAAACAACTCCAATTATATTCCCAAAAACAAATTTATCTGTGGCTGTAGTCATAAAATAAATGTTCAGAATTATGAATTGTTAAAATGCTTTTATACACTAAATAAAATCTTTTTTTTTTATTTTTTACAATTTGTGACTTTTGGCTTTCAACTAATTTTTGAACTTCTACCAGGTAGTCTTACTCTGGGATTTTTGGATCTCAATAACAGTCAGGGACAAGTGACATAATATTAAAGTACATTTTGTATGATGATTTGGGATTTTCTATTTAGAGATGTAGGACTCAAATTATAAGAAGAATCAGATGAGATTTAAGGATAGAGTGTACTGAAAGCTATAGAAAAGAAAGGAATTTATAGCTTAATTGTTCATGTTTTAGATACTTTTTAAAAATTACTAGTTAAGTACAATAAATTTCATGGCCATTAGAGACTTATATGATCGTTAATTTCAGAATCCGCGAGATTAGTCGAAGTGTTCATAAACTGACTCAGACACCCACATTAAAAACAATAATAATAATAATAAAGCTACAATATATATCATGGACCGTTACGGCTAGTACTTGCAAGCAAAGTCTGGGCCAGCAATGTCAAACTAAGCCCCGCTGAAATGGACAATCTGGATTGCATTATGATGGGCCGAGCGTATTAGCATTGCAGTAGTGGTTGTTTTTTATAATATTCTCGTTCAGAAATATATTAAAATAATATATTTTTTATTTTTAAAAAATTCTTTTTTAACACCAGCATATTACAACGATACAAAAACACTAAGGTCTCGTTTGTTTCATAGAAAGTTTTTCTGGAAATTATTTTCCAAATTTTCTTGTGTTTATTTTCCATTTGAAAAATTAGTCAACAAAAAACACTTTTCAGTCAAAGAAAAATTTGGCTTAGTTTCTAGAAAAGTATTTTCCTTTTATTTTGATTGGAAAACACTTTCCCGAAGTTGTGAAAAATTTAAAAATATCATGTTATTTGCTAATTTTATCAAATTTGATCCTCAAACTTTTGATTGTTATATATTTTGTTTTGATTTTTTTTTCAGTTTCATCCCTTAAAACTTGATTTAATTTGATTTTTATAACAACTTTGTTCTTTATTTTTATAATTGTTATTTTCTTTTCTCTCATCATTTTTTTAATTGAAATTTTTTATCTATCAGATTTGGTTTTTATTCTTTTAATTGTTATTTATTTTATTAATAATTTATGAAATTATAATTATTTTTTTAATTTAATCATCTTTCAATTTTTTTATCTGTTAGATTTGATCTTTATTATTTTGATTGTTATTTATTTTATTTGAGATGATTTATGAAATTAGAATTTTTTTCATTCTCGTTCAACTTTTTAATTTGTAAGATTTGTTCTTCATTATTTTAGTAAACTTGGAAAAAAAAATATTAATAAGTTATTTTCCAGCTCATTTTCCATTAGGTAGCTAGACACTGAAAAATGTTTTCCAACTTATTTTTTATGATACTACCAAAAATCGAAAAATAATTCAATTTTCATAAATTTATTTTTCAAAAAAAACCATTTTCTAAAAAAATATTTTTTTAACAAACAAACGGGGCTAAAACATTAATTTTAAATAAAAAAAACTCAAATTTTTTTAAAAGCAACATTTCTCCGTAAAAACAAGAGTTTTGTAATCTCATATTAGTTACTGGTCAGCACTCTCAAAAATCAAAATGTTGAGGAGTTTGAATTTTAATTTGAGTGAGCTGGAAAAGGCAACTCAAGGCACAGAAGGATGTAATTATATACATCTGGGGTATTTATTCATCCAAGAGCTTTTTCCAAGCAGGGTGATACAACAATAATCCAGCCATTGTTGCAGATGCCTCTTTCAACTTGTTGAAGCTTCTAGGTCTAACAATCAAACTGTTTAATTTCTTTCCCATCAAGATATATTGTAACCCCGGTCTAGCGGGAGGCCCTGGAAATCGGGAGGAACTACATGTGACTCGGGAGGTTGAGAAAACAACAGGCTTGAATAAACATCAGCAATGCTCGGAAACTTCCATTTTTACTGGTTAGGTTGCTAAACGATCACGCCCATATTTAAATATTGGAAACAGTCATACAGTGATGCAGCAGCACCCAGCTCTGCATTGAAATGTAAGTTAAAGGTGCCAAATGTTCATCAGCACTAAATCACCGATGATAGATATATCACTGATGATATACTGAGCATTTCTACATGAATAATGTTGAGAAGTGCAAATTGTTATTAAACAGAACCTGTATGAATAGCTTCTATCGCCAAGGAGATGACTCGAAGTTGCTTTTGTTGGAAACCAGTTGTTTTCATTAGAATAAAGCTCCTGTCTTTCAGGAGCCAGTAAGTTAGTTTGTTAGTGCAAGTCAGTATAGTTTGTTAGTGCTGACTATGACTAAGTCATTGTTTTGTAATTTTTCTGTTGTTCTGTTACCACAATCTTCGGCTAAGAAGATGTGGTTTGTTTTTCCCTGATTCCAAGTTGTAATGGCTATTTAAGCCAAAGGAACACTACTGAATAAAGTGTATTTTCACAGTTAAATTGTGCAAGATCATTGATATTATAACAATTGGTATCAGAGCCTCTTAACAAGGCCTGACTGTGAATACAAGAGTGAAAAGAAAGATTTGAGTGTTTCTTTAAAATGACAGAAGGAAGCAGCAACAACTATGTGCCTAAGTTTGTGGGACACTATGATCATTGGGCTGAACTGATGGAAAATCTGCTACGTTCCAAAGAGTATTGGAATGTTGTAGATCGTGGCATCATGGTGGATGTCACAGGAGAAGCAAGGTCTTTCTCCTCAGTCGTATCAGAAAGTCATCCACTCACAGATGTTCAAAGGAAGGAGTATGAAGAAAACAAGCTAAAAGATTTAAAGGCAAAGAATCTTTTGTATCAAGCAATTGAACGAGACATGCTTGAAACCATTCTTGACAGAAGCTCTTCAAAGGCAATCTGGGACTCCATGAAACAAAAATTTCAAGGCTCAACAAGGGTTAAGAGAGCACAATTACAATCATTACGCTGTGATTTTGAAATTCTTCATATGAAGGAAGGAGAAACTGTAAATGCCTACTTTGCTAGAGTTTTATCCATAGCCAATAAAATGAAGGCTCATGGTGAAAATCTAAATGAAACAATGATCACAGAAAAGATTCTTCGATCAATGATCTCCAAATTCAACTATGTGGTCTGTTCAATTGAAGAATCTAACAACATGACTACAATGACTATAGATGAACTTCAGAGCAGTCTTCTGGTGCGTGAGCAAAGGATGAAAAGTCAAGGAGAAGAAGAGCAAGTTCTTAAAGTTACTCATGAAGACAAAGCAGGCAGAGGAAGGGGACGAGGAGCTTGGAGAGGTGGACGTGGTAGAGGAAGACATAGTTTCAACAGAGCTACTGTGGAATGCTATAAATGTCACAAACTAGGACATTTTCAGAATGAGTGTCCTAGTTGGGAAAAGGGTGCACATTATGCCGAGATGGATGAAGAGGAAGAACTTCTACTAATGGCTTACGTTCAGGACAAGAAAACAAGCAAAGAAGAGGTCTGGTTTCTGGACTCAGGATGCTCTAATCACATGTCAGGAAATAAAGATTGGTTTATAGAAATGGATGAGCAATTCAGACACTCAGTCAAGCTGGGCAATGGAGTAAAAATGATGGTGATGGGTAAAGGAAGTGTTAAACTTGTGACTGCAGGACTAACTCAAGTAGTAAGAGATGTATTTTTCATTCCTGAGCTTAAGAACAACCTATTAAGCATCGGACAGCTTCAAGAGAAGGGACTTGCTATTGTTATGAAGGATAAGGCTTGTAAAATATATCATCCTACGAGAGGCCTTATTATGCAAACTCTTATGGCAGCAAATAGGATGTTTATTTTACTAGCCACTATGATTACTCAACCTTTAAACTGTTTAATAGCAAGTATGGATGACTTATCAGACCTGTGGCATCGTCGCTATGGCCATGTGAACAACAAGAGTCTCAAAACCTTGGAGAGCAAGCAACTTGTCAAAGGCCTTCCAAAATTCAAAGCAACAAACACAGCATGCACAGTGTGTCATCGTGGCAAACAACATCGAGCAGTCATTCCCAAGAAGAGTCAGTGGAGAGCTTCAAGAAGACTTCAACTAGTGCATGCAGATTTGTGTGGTCCAATCACTCCAACTTCAAACAGTCTAAAAAGGTACTTATTGTGCTTTATAGATGATTTCAGCAGAAAAGCTTGGATTTATTTTTTAGCTGAGAAGAGTGAAACTTTTGCCATGTTTAAAGTATTTAAAAGCTTTGTGGAAAAAGAATCAGAATGTGATATATGCTGTTTGAGGACAGACAGGGGAGGAGAGTTTACTTCCAAAGAATTCAATGTGTTTTGTGTTAATCATGGCATCAAGAGGCAACTTACTGCTGCCTACACTCCTCAACAGAATGGAGTGGCAGAACGTAAAAATCGAACTATATTAAACATGGTTCGATGCCTGCTTTCAGAGAAGGAAATGCCTAAACTGTTCTGGCCAGAAGCAGTTCGATGGGGACTGCATGTGTTAAATAGGAGTCTAACTGTGGCTGTCAAAGAAAAGACTCCTGAAGAGTGTTGGAGTGGAAACAAACCCAATGTTGAGTACTTTAGAATTTTCGGCTGTATTGCAAATGTGCATATTCCTGACAGAGGGAGGACAAAGTTAGATGAGAAGAGTCATAAATGTGTGTTTATAGGTGTTAGTGAAGAATCTAAAGCCTATCGGCTTTATGATCCTAAGACCAAAAAGGTGATTGTTAGTAGGGATGTAGTGTTTGATGAGAATGAGGGCTGGAATTGGAGGAAGAGTGATGATGGTGTGAGTGATATTTTTACTTGGGAAGATATAGATAATGATGGAGAAATTAGTGATTATGATGAGAAATCAGTAGAAGGAGATGATTTGGGTACAGAGGGAGTTGAAAATGATAATGAAATAGAAGGTGGAAATGATGATACTGTATTAGGGGAGAATGTTGAGGTACTGGAAGATGAAGATGGTGACACTTCAGGGGAAAATGGTCTTGCTGCACCAGAAAATGATACACCAGGGGAAAATAATTCTTCTATATCTCAAGGAAGAATTAAACGGACACCTAGATGGATGGATGATTATGTTCATGGAGCTAGTTTTCCTGATGACTCAATGTGTTTTATGGTACATGATGATCCAATATGCTTTGATGAAGCAGTAAAACAGAAGAAATGGAGGAAAGCCATGGATTTGGAAATGGAAGCTATAGTAAAGAACAAGACATGGGAGCTAGTGATTCCACCAGAAAGGATAAAGAGAATTGGTGTAAAATGGATTTTTCGAACCAAGCTGAATGAAAAGGGAGAGGTAGATAAATGCAAAGCACGCCTGGTAGTAAAAGGATATGCTCAGAGACATGGGATCGACTACAGTGAAGTTTTTGCACCTGTGGCTCGTTGGGACACCATAAGGCTAATCTTAGCTTTAGCAGCACAGAAAGGATGGACTGTTTTCCAGCTAGACGTCAAGAGTGCATTTCTTCATGGGGAATTAGAGGAAGCTGTCTATGTGGAGCAGCCAGAAGGCTATGTTAGCAAAGGAGAAGAGCATAAAGTGTTGAAACTTAAAAAAGCTCTTTACGGCTTGAAACAGGCTCCAAGAGCCTGGTATAGTAGAATTGAAGGGTTCTTCATGAAGGAAGGCTTTGAGAAATGCAGTCATGAACACACACTGTTTCTTAAACATACAGATGGAGGTAAATGCTTAATTATTAGCCTTTATGTAGACGATTTAATTTATACAGGAAATGATGTGGAGCTATGTGAGAAATTCAAGGAATCAATGAAACTAGAATTTGATATGAGTGATTTGGGGAAAATGAAGTATTTCTTAGGAGTAAAGGTTCAACAAAGCTGTGAAGGAATACATTTATGTCAAATGAAGTATGCTGGGGAAATTTTAGAAAGATTTGGAATGGGAGGCTGCAATCCAGTAAAAAATCCTATCGTGCCAGGCACGAAATTAATAAAAGATGGTGGAGAAGACAGTGAGAATTCAACCTTGTTTAAGCAAATAATTGGCAGCTTAATGTATCTGTCAGTTACCAGACCTGACATAGCGTTTGTTGTCTGCATGTTAAGCAAATTCATGACTGATCCTAAAACATCACATATGGCAGCAGCAAAAAGGGTTCTCAGGTATGTGAAGGGAACTACCAGCTTAGGAGTGTTTTATAGAAGAAGTGTAGAGAATTCTGAAGATGATCTCAAAGTCTACACTGACAGTGACTATGCCGGCAATGTAGAGGATAGAAGAAGCACGGCTGGTTATGTTTTTTTTCTAAGTGAAGGTGCAGTTGCATGGAGCTCAAGAAAGCAACCAGTGGTGACTCTCTCCACAACAGAAGCAGAGTATGTAGCTGCTGCCGCATGTGCATGTCATAGTATTTGGATGAAACGAGTGCTCAACAGTCTTGGTTTCTCTTCCTACAAATGTGTTAAGATTTTTTGCGACAACAGTTCCACTATAAAGTTATCAAAAAATCCAATTTTCCATGGAAGAACAAAACACATAGACGTGAAATTTCATTTTTTACGTGATCTGGTAAAGGAAGGTGCTGTAGAATTAATTCATTGTGAGACTCGTGAGCAAGTGGCAGACATCCTGACAAAACCTTTGAAGTTGGAATCATTTACAAGGCTACGTGATCTGTTGGGAATGCAGAGCATCAAAACTATAAATTGACTTGTTAGCAAGTGCAGTTTAGGGGAGGATATGTTGGAAACCAGTTGTTTTCGTTAGAATAAAGCTCCTGTCTTTCAGGAGCCAGTAAGTTAGTTTGTTAGTGCAAGTCAGTATAGTTTGTTAGTGCTGACTATGACTAAGTCATTGTTTTGTAATTTTTCTGTTGTTCTGTTACCACAATCTTCGGCTAAGAAGATGTGGTTTGTTTTTCCCTGATTCCAAGTTGTAATGGCTATTTAAGCCAAAGGAACACTACTGAATAAAGTGTATTTTCACAGTTAAATTGTGCAAGATCATTGATATTATAACAGCTTCACTCTGACAGCATAGTATAATATCTCTGTCTCGCTCGGTGATGATGTAGAGTACACACACACACAGAGGCACCTATATCAGCAACTGTAACAGAAATCGGGTTGCTTTCCCTGAAATGGGTTCGAATTTTTAAACACAATAGATCTAAGAGAGACGAGCTTGATTGACTGAATTCTGTTTATATTTAGATTTAAGTTCAAACTTAATAGGGGAAATTCATTGAAACCAACTGGGCAAGAAAGTTTTTCGAGTCACCTTAACACCAGCAATTTGACACGCCACAGTAGAGATTTCTTGGTTATTCTTTTTTGTTTTTTTTTCGAACTCAATTCTTCATTCTGGGAACAGATGTCAGGAATTTCATCTGTTAAAACACTAATCAAGTGCAATATAACTTCAGAAGGTAACCAACATCATTTTCTTTGTCATAGCCCATTACGTTCTACCAAACATATTCTAATTCTTAATGTTGAACTAAATCAGATCCAATGCAGCCACGTTACATGACTAAACTAATTAACTCCAACAGTTTTTTCAGACGCTTCTAAGCCATGTGAGGAATTAAAAGAGCTTCTAATAAAGCAAAATACTAAAGGTAGAGATGGCCTTACCCTCCCGGGAGCATGGAAATTATGTGCATCAGAATATCATGAAAATTCAGAAGGATTCACAGATTCGAAGAATCCTAGCTAGCATAAACAGCTTCAACGAGCTTCTCATGCAAGGTGCTCCCAGAGCAAGCAACTAAACCCCAGATCAAGACCTATGTACAAACCCCTAGAGAAGTCCAGGGGGCGGGGTCCAGCATTAGTTTCCACACCACAAGCCTCTTCTACAATGATAGATAACCCCATCAGCATGATCCCATATCTTCCATTGTAACCCGACTGGGCAAATTTCAAAAAGATCTTGGCATCACCTCGAGCTATGGCTGCATATTTCACCATGCTGTGGACACGCAAGGGCTGTTTTCTGTCGTTAGCGTGTGAATGGAATATACGAGGACTAAAACAGAACCAGGAGCCCTGCAGATTGTGAAAGCCCACCCACATGGTCCTAAATGGATCCAAAGAAATGACTTGAAATGAGGAAAAGGAGAGTGCGTATTCTTTCCACTAATAAAAGCTTTAGCATGATACGACAAATAAATCATGCTTGAAGGTATGCATAAAGCATTTGTCTGGGAAATTCAAAACAAAAACAAGGTAACATACAGATAATTTCTACATTGAGGTATAGTTGTATTCTGTTATTCCTCTATTATCTTGTAACCTGGGACTTGAGACAACATAGAGGAGTAGGGTTTATATATATATATATATATAACCCAACTACAAATTAAAAGGCATTCGTCAGGATTGCAGCCATTGTTACCAATCTACTACAGGAACATTCAAACATGAAGCTACAAAATATAATGTAAGATCTACTCCAACTTGATGTAAGATCGATATACTATTTCTATTTTTCTCTTTTGGTCATAACAATTACTATATATTTTTTTATTAGTTTTCTATTAAGTTCTAGGTTACTTACAAAAATAAAAACAACTAAGATGTTCAATTTAAATTATTATACAAAAAAGTTATTGTGAAAATACAAAAATACTCCCTATACAAGGTTAAACAAATTTCTTTCAAGGATATTTTACATGTTTTACTATACTATTAAGATGAGAAAATATTTATTTACCATCGATGAATTTAGAAATGAAAAATAAGTTATTTGAAAGACTTCAATGTATTTGGAATCCAATGCAAAGTCATTTTTGGATGGAGGGCAAAATCATTATTATACTGTCATTAAGTTTTAATAAATAGTGCTAATAGATCTGGGGTTGTAATAATTTTTCAAGTCCAATTAGATTTTGTTAATGGAAAGTTTGAAATATAAATAAAGGAATTTCATTAACATTTTAATTTGAATATCTTAATGAAATTTAAAAAAAATAACAATTATTTATTAAGATAAAAAACAATGACAAAAATTTCAAATCCTAATTAAAATTTCGAATGTGTTGGATCGACCGATGCCAACTCAAAATAATTAGTTCTCATATATGCATGAAAACTCTATAGGGCACTTATTAATTTTTATTCTTTAAAACTTTATGTGTCCAATTGATTGATAGTTTTCTTTCCTTGTGATGAATCTTTATCAGTAGCTTTTAAAACAAAAATCTTGTTAAGCTTTAATCCAAATTTAACAGGCATAAGAACCCATGAAAACCTAAGAAACCACGTGCTTAAGCAATGTGCCTTAGCTTAGCTATCCATGGGCTCAGTCTAGATATTGAGCCCAGTGTCAATAGGACTAATCAACGCGTCTGGGATCATTTTGGCCTCTAATTGGCTCAAGACATGTGCTTGAGCTCAATACTCTGTGCCTAATTTTTTTAGAATCTCATACGAGTCAGTCTCTTGGGAATGTTTCGCTTGGATTTAAAAAATCTTTTATATTCTTCATCTTATTAATATTTGTGTATAAAATATTTATTTTTTATTAATATATATATATAATATTTTTTTATTGATATTATCATAATAAAATTACTTTTTAATATCTTAACTTAAAAAAAATAAAATTTATAAATTATAAATACATCATGAATCATACAATAAAAAATTCATAATCTCCTTCCTTACATATCTACTGTCCATCTTGATTTCTCACCCCCAAATTACTGTCCATCTTGATTTCTCATACAAAACTAAAGAAAAATTTATCAAATTACAATAATTAACCTATTATCCAAATAAATAATCTATATTCTCCTATTAATTTGTGTTGTTTTGTTTTTGTTTGTGGTTAAGGACAGTGCCATGATTGGTTAATTTTGAAGACTTAGTAATGAGCGTGATTTAGAAAAGACAGGTTATAAAAACTATGAGGTGATATGCCCGTGTGATGCTGCGTGCTTATGGTATGTTTGTATATTATTGTGGATTTATGAAAAATATTATATAAAAAAAATTATTATCATTTACAATATTTTAAAAGAAAAAACTACAAAATTATATTTTCAAACAGCTCAATATTAAAAAAATCGACAAAAAAAATTATGAAAAAAAAACAAAAAAAAAAGATGACAATTTTGGAAGAAAAAAAAGCAAGAAACAAATAATAAAAAATAAAAAAAAAACATGTGAGGAAAGTTAAAGCTAAATTTTCAACCAGCTCAATATTAAAATCATTTAAGAAAACATTGTAGCAATCTATAATGTTTTGTGAGGAAATATACAATTATAATTCTCAATCAGCTCAATATTAAAAAAAATCAACAAATATAATTTTTACAAATATAAAAAAAACAAAAGGAAAAAAAACATGCAAGGAAACACTATAACAATCTATAGTGTTTGATAAGAAAATCTACAGTTATAATTTTTAACCAGCTCAATATTAAAAGCAATAAAAACAACAAAGACAATTTAAAAAGAAAACATAAAAAAAAATCATATGGAAAAACACTGTAACAATCAACGATGTTTTAAGGAAAAAAAGCTAAATTGTCAACCGGCTCAGTATGAAAAAAAATAATTTTGAAAAAAACATATTTGGAAAAAAAACATCGATTAAAAATACATATGGGAAAACACTGTAGCAAGGCAAAAATCATGTGGGAAAAAACTGTAGCAATCTACAGTGTTTTAAATAACTACAAAGCTAAATTCTCAATCAATTTAATATGAAAAAAATAAAATCGACAAAGATAATTCTGAAAAAAAAATTATTTAATAAAAAACCATGTAGAGAAACACTATAACAATCTAGTGTTTTAAAGAAAAAAATTAAAAAAACTAAATTCTCAATCAGCTCAATAGTAAAAAAATAAAATCAACAAAAATAATTATGAAAAAAAAAGAAAATATAAAGAAGAAAGATAATTTTGGAAAAAATTTAAAAAAATAAAAAAAAACATGAGGAAAGCTAAAGTTAAAGCTAAATTCTCAACCAACTCAATATTGAATGAATAAATTTGACAAAGATAATTTAAAAAAACATGTGGGGGAAACATTGCAACCAAACAAAAACCATGTAAGAGAAACACTGTAGCAATCCATGGTTTTTAAAAAAAAAAACGCTACAAAGCTAAGTTCTCAACCAGCTCAATATATAAAAAAAACTGACAAAGACTATTTAAAAAAAAAAGAAGTCAATTTTGGGTAAAAAAATGAAAAAAAAACATGTAAAAAAAAGAAAATAAAAGTGAACAAAAAAAACACGTGGGGAAAACTATAGTGTTTTAAAGGAAAAAAACTAAAAAAACTAAATTTTCAACCAGCTCAATAGTAAAAAAATAAAATCAACAAAAATAATTCTGAAAAAAACAAAACAAAAAAAAATATGTAAAAAATGAAAATTTTGGAAAAAAATAAAAACAAATAAAAAAATAAAAAAAACATGTGGGGAAAGCTAAAGTTAGATTATCAGCCAGCTCAATATTGAAAAAATAAATTCGATAAAGATAATTTTTTAAAAAAATATTTGGAAAAACATTGCAGCAAAACAAAAACTATATAGGAAAAACACTGTAGTAATACATATTGTTTTTTTTAAAAAAAACTACAAAACTAAATTCTTAACCAACTTAATATAAAAAAATAAATATTGTGTAAAAAATAGAAAATAATATTTTTATTACAAAAAAATATATATAAAAAAGAAAAAACTGAAAAAAGATTATAAGAAAAATAAAGATAAGAAAAAATAGTGATAAATAAACCAAGTATAGAATGATAAAAATACCAAATATAAAGAGAAAAAAATATATAAAAAAACTTATTTTCTAAAAAATAATAATCAAAATGGAAAAATTAAGAGTTATATTATATATTGTTTTACATTTTTACATCAAACATGTAAGAGTGTGTGTGTGTGTAATGTACCTCTAACCTCTGCCTCAAGCATGTAATTATAATCATGCATCAAGCTAATCTTCCCACATTAGGTCTCATCATGGCATAAGGGGAAGACAATACTAACATTTGTACACAATTCCTCATTGACCAGTCATCTAAATCCATTCATGTGGGCCTCATCATAAGGATGGACAAAAATCATATATTTACATGAAATATATATTATTTTTTTAAATATTTTTTTTAGAAATATATTAAAATAATATTATTTTTAAAAATTTATTTATGATATTAATAAAAAGAGGTCGTTAAGTTGAAGCATGATTGATGCGAAGTTTTGAAAAAAAAAATGAAAACATGGTGCATCATATTCATCGTCACACTTTTCTTTTTCGAGCAGATGATTGGAACACCTTCGAGAAAACTCTGAAAATTCTTCCACAACCAGGACCCACCCGGGGCCATGCATGTCCATGGATTCCTGTAAAATCTCACTGCAGATTTTTAATTTCTGCGAAATTTGTAGTTATTTTTTATATTTTAAGATGATAACTATAACTATAATAATTTCTAATAATTATAATATTAGATATAACTTCTTAAACCAGATATTTTAAGATATTAAATATCTATTTTTTTTGCCTAAAATTTAAAAGATTGTTATATATATGGCAGGTGTAATAAATATTATAATATTAGATGCTCGGTGTTGGGTATAATTACTTCTATATTTGTCATTTTCCAGTGTTTATACGCATGAATTAATTAATCATTTTATTTGGCAATTAAAGCTTGTTAATATTCTTGAAAGCTTGTAGGTGGGCTGCGTGAACAAATTTTCGGTGAGGATAGCTACATGAGCACGATAGCAAGAGATGTACAATTTGAACTCTCTATGTATTGTCCAAGCATTTATTTCCATATTTATCTCCCCATCCGCCCCTCGTACTGTTCTATCATGGTTTCATGACGTGGCATTAGCTCACACAAGCGTTCACAACAGTGTTATTAAACCCGGCCCGGCCTGGCGGGTCGACATGGACCCGGTTGACCCGATGACTGGATCAGTTTAAGTTTACTAAAAGACCGGCTGGGGTAACAGCCTGGTCAAACCCGGGTGACCCGGTCAAACCCGGACGAGACCTAGGTTTTTTTTTTCAAATGTGGGATTTGAAACCCATTAGTATATAACTATATATACTCTATGTTTCCATGAAAAAAGTCATATTTTTTTCAATGTGGAATAAAAAACCTTTTGGTTTAAATACTTTAACTTAAAAGGATAATATAGTATTTTTTTAATGTGGGATTTGAAGCTCTTTAGTATATATACTCTATGTTCCCAAGAAAAAAAATCATGTTTTTTCAATGTGGGATGAAAAAACCTTTTAGTTTAAATACTTCAACTTAAAAGGATAATATAATATCTATTCAATATGAGATTTGAAGCCCTTTAGTATATATATTCTATGTTCCCAAGAAAAAAATCATGTTTTTTCAATGTGGGATAAAAAAACCTTTTAGTTTAAATACTTCAACTTAAAAGGATAATATAGTATCTTTTCAATGTGAGATTTGAAGCCCTTTCGTATATACACTCCATGTTTCCATGAAAAAAATTATGTTTTTTGAATGTGGGATTTGAAACCCATTAGTATATATACTATATATTCCCTTGAAAAAAGTCATGTTTTTTTAATGTGGGATAAAAAACCTTTTGGTTTAAATATTTCAACTTAAAAGGATAACAAATATCTTTTCAATGTGAGATTTAAAGCTCTTTCGTATATATACTCTATGTTCCCATGAAAAAAGTTATGTTTTTTCAATGTGGGATTTGAAACCTATTAGTATAGATACTCTATGTTCCCAAGAAAGAAATTATATTTTTTCGATGTGAGATAAAAAACTTTTTTAGTTTAAATACTTCAACTTAAAAGCTTAACATAATATTTTTTAATGTGGGATAAATTTTTTAAAAAATTATTCTTTTAAACTTCATTGTTTACAATATGTATACCCTATATTTACATGGATTTTTTCATATGAAATATTAAAATTTTAATTTTTTTTAATTTTTTCTGGTTGACCCATGAAACCCGAAACCTGGTTCCTTGACCGGATCAACTCCCAGGCCAGGTTTAATAATTATGGTTCACAGCCTTTTCAAATCTATTGGATGATCATAGATGGCCTAGAATTTCCTTTTCAGACATGAGTTGTTTTTTTAAAAAAAAATTAAAATCAACTATATTAATTAGATTTAGCTAGAGTACATGACCATTTAATTAAATTAAACTAATAGCTAATATCCACTCTATTTTTTTTCTTTTATAATACACACCCACCTGAAAATTACTATTTAATTTATTTAAATCAATAGCCTAACAGGTTATTTTGAGGCAGCTCATCGTTCTTCATTGTTACAAAATGACCGATCCTTATAAATAAATTTTAAAAATTTTAATTTTTTTATATATTTAAAAAAAAAAATACTTTAAAGCTTATAATATACACTTGTCGACCATCCACATTTTTATCATGAGTGCCAACACTGCCAAGGCAGGTTCCCCTCTATAATTACATGAAACATATACATCGAACTACTCCATCAGGCTCCTTGGCCACATGTCAGTCATCCAACTATCAGTACCTTTCTAATAGCTCGATCTTTAACAGTCCTATATATACTAATGGCCACACTAGTATCATAACTTGAAAATTCTTTGAAATACTTGTCACTTCCATGGCTTGTTTCTGTTTCCTGGTGGACCAAAAAAGGAAGGTCAGGAGCTTCAAGCCGGTAGCCGGGTCATGTTCAAGATGCGGCGGTGGTGCCAGTGTGGCTAACATGAGAACTTCAACAAGATTTTGTTATGTTCCATTTTACTGGAAATCTTGGAGAGCTATCATCTGTACGTTTTGTGGAGCCATTCTCAAATCTTATAGATAAGTTTTGGAGCACATAAATATCTATGATCACTCCACTCGATCTAATCTTACAGTCAACCTTCTTCTCTTTCCGACTCCATGGCGTATATTTCTTGAAAGAGAGCTTGGGTAAAGGGGTAAACTATAGCTCTCTCATGTCTGAGAGAGAGAGAGATGGAGGAGATATTCGCGAGTCGGGTGCTATACCTAATTGATATTGCTCCTGTAAGTCTAATAATTTCTTATGTTAGAGAATACGGAGTGCTAACTAGAGATCTTTTGTGGAGCTAGCAGCAGCTGGTTTGGTAGGTCTGCGAATTCTGCACAGTTCATTAAGTATTAGAGTGCTAAGAGAGAGGATTTGAACTCATGGAAAGGAATATTTATGTAACTAGCATAAGGAATAGATTGATCAGTCATGAATAATATATTAAAATTACTTGTTTTTCATTCATCGCAAGTAATTCTAACTCTTTACCACTCTTGATTGTTTCCTCAATTTTGAACCATGTCTTGCTTGAGAAAGACCTGCTCCTTGTTCTTGATTAAAATAGTTATCGGCCAATTTTTAGGCGTCGGAAAATAAGAGGGATAATACTTTCAAGCTTGATGGCTGATGGCAACCACAGTTTCATTACCGAGCTCGAGCCAGCCCATTAATGTACATTACCATGTAAGTTAAGTGTTCATCGTGCGAAAAAATATTGTATATTTTTTTGTGGACATCAAAAGGTGTTGTTGAGCTGTGCTCCTAGGATTCAATGATGGTGGTCCTGTTGTCAACAGAGATTGGGTCCTGCAGCCAGCAGTAGCTATCAAATGGTTTAGCAGGATTGATCAACATTAGGTTCTGCCCAAGCAAAACCCAATTCTTTAATTTTTTTTTCTTTTTCTTATTTTTTATCATATCATATACATTATTTGTATTATATCATAGAATTTTTTACCAATTAAATCCATTACCGAACAACTCCTATATATATATATATATAATATTATTCTAGGCAATATTATCAGGATATTGGATCTGGCTATGTAATCAGATCCAATGATAATGGGTCATGTTGTTTAGCAGAACCCAATACTGCCACGTCATGTTGCCTAACATTGAGCCCTGCTGCAGGACGATCCAATAAAGTTGGGCATTATTGTCCTGCAAGACCCAGTAGCGCTAACTAGGTATGTTTCATTCAAAATTTAGGCTTGTAATTTGACCGAAGTAAACTGGTTGACCCGCCAATCAACCAATAACTCGGTAGACTTGGCAAAGACCTGGTTGAGATCTTTTTTTTTCATATGTGTTTTTCCTCCTGCCCAAAGACCCCCATTTCTTCATATTTTTCAATTAGTTACTAACTCATTTTAAAGTTCACTATATATATATATATATATATATATACTAGAACAATGTTTAATTTTTTTTTTTAATATGAGATTTGAAACCTTTTAGTATATGTATTTTATATTCATAAGAAAAAAAGTTATGTTTTCAACATGTAAAGTCTATCTCTACATAGATTCTTTCTTAAATTTTTCATATAAAATAATAAACACATCAATTTTTTTTTTCAATTGTTTTGGGTGACCCGGGGCCTTGGACGGGTCTGTTTGATTCAAAATCTGGGTTTGCAATTGACTTGGAGTAAATCAGTCGATTCACCGAGTCAACCCAAAACTGGAGTAAACTGGCAAAAACCCTGTATAGTCCTTTTTTTTTTCAAATGTGTTTATTCTCTTACGTAGAGACCTTTTTTTTATATATTTTTCAGTTGGTTACTAACTCATTTCAACGTTCACTATATAAATACTTGAAAAATATTTTATTTTTTCAATGTGAGATTTCAAACCCTTTAGTATATATACTCTATGTTTACAAGAAAAAAATTATGTTTTTTCAATGTGGGATAAAAATCTTTTTGGTTTAAATACTTCAACTTTGAAGAATAAGATAGTATCTTTCCAATATGGGATAAAAAAACCTTTTGAGATAATCTTTTAAACTTAATTGTTTATAACATGTATAGCCTATATCCACATGAATTGTTTTTATTTTTATTTTTTTCATATAAAATATTAAAACATCAAATATATTTTTTAATTTTTTCGGCTTGACCGGAGTCAATCCGTGTAACCTAGGACTTGGCCCCTTGGCCGGATCAACCCCCAGATCGGGTATGATAATTATGGTTGCGATGAAAATATAACTTTAAAGAATGCAATTGAAAAGAAATAAAGTGACGTGACCAATTAAAAATCTAAAAACTGAATAAATAAATAAAACCTCCTCTCTTTTATTTTGTTCAGGGCCTTTTTTAAAAAATATTAATTTTTTTGTTATGTGTTTAATTTTTGAAGTGGTTTTTCTGGTTCATCTATGGTTATGTTTTTATCTTTTATATAGATAAATTATGTTTTTAAAAATAAAAAATAATTATTTTTAGATGATATTCTTAACATGTATAGCCTTACATGTTATTCCTTTTTTTCTTTTCTTTTATTCAATTAATTTAATATTTTATTTTTCAAGATTTAATATCTTGATATATATTTGTCTCTCAGTTTTTCAAGTTTTGTTTTTACGTGTCATTAATGATTTTTTATTGATTTATTAAAGCACATAATTCTTAGTTTATTTGATTACATGTGTACATAAACGTTTTAATTTGTTATATTTCTTGAACTACCAAAATGCATTGAAAAAACTTGCATTGATAATTTTTTTATAAAAAATACAAAAATTTAACCCGCGGTGGAGCGCGAGTCACATAATTATTTTTTGTGTTATGACTTGTTTGGGAAATGTTTTTTTAATTTTTTTTAAATAAAGTTTTTTAAAACGATTTAAAGTAATTTTGATTTGCTAATTATAAATTAATAAAATAATGTATTTTTAATTAATAAAATAAGTTGCATTACGGTACCAAATGCATGCGTATTTCTTTTCCTTGATTTGCATCCACTTCTTGTGGTT